>ERZ779843.3641-NODE-3641-length-12726-cov-3.393260_pt1 | contig 12726 bp, 13 predicted proteins | sample MGYA00511560_ERZ779843 | MGnify/ENA primary metagenome ERZ779843 (study PRJEB29588, sample SAMEA2158062) | human gut metagenome | biome: human gut; feature: human-associated habitat; material: faeces | place: Denmark | collected 2008/2010 ... | reverse complement strand
CTAAGCTCACTTGGAGGTGATAACATGCCATTATTGAAAGAAGAAGCTTATACTATAGATGATATATATGCTTTACCAGATGGAGAAAGAGCAGAACTGATTGATGGTCGTATGTATATGATGGCACCACCAAGCCGAAAGCATCAGCGTATCTCAACAAGACTTGTCAGTATTATTGATCGTTATATTGAAGAACATAAAGGAAAATGCGAGGTCTATGCTGCACCATTTGCTGTTTACCTGGATGAAAGAAGTAATACCTATGTAGAGCCAGATATTTCTGTAATTTGTGATCCAGATAAGCTTGATGATAGAGGATGTAAGGGCGCACCTGATTGGATTATTGAGATTGTGTCACCTGCAAGTAAGAAAATGGACTACCTGTTGAAGCTTCTGAAATATCGTTCCGCAGGTGTTAAGGAATATTGGATTGTTGATCCTGAGAAGAATCGTGTTATAGTATATAATTTTACCGGTGATGAAAGTGTTAATGATTATACCTTACAGGATTTTGTTAAAGTGGGAATCTATGAAGATTTTGTGATTGATTTCGGAAGTATGGAATTATGATTGATAATATGACAAAACGTGCAAAAGAATATATGAATGCAGATTTCGTATACGAGGATTATAAAAATCTGGCAGAAGCACAGAAAATAGCAGACGTAGAAGATGTGACAGCAATTTCGGAACGATTAATTAAATAGAATATGGAAGCATATAAGGAGCTTGCTAAATGATAATTTTGAATAAAGAACATAGGGAGATTTGTTCAAGAGAAGTTACCGGAGAAATACCAAACAGTGAGACTATATCTGCAATTAATGAAGTACAACAGATGAAACAGAATCCTTCTCTAGGAAAATCGTATACAGATATAGACAAAATGATGATAGACTTGACAATATAAAAAGCTTTATTTTCAGCGAAGGGAGCATATAGAATGGATTGGAATTTAAAGATTACAGATATGGCAGGTGCTACACCAGAACATTCATCAGTTATTGTCAATTTTGTGGCTGCGGTCAGATATCAGTTAAAAAACAGCACTTGTTATGTTTATTCCGATAATGTACAGTACCGTTTTAAAGATGCTGAGGGAAATAATAAGATAGTCATTCCTGATGCCTCTATAAACTGTCGCACTAAATCCAGGAGAGGGAATACATTTACAGATGCCCCACGCTTTGTTATGGAAGTTTTATCTCCATCAACCGAAAAATATGATCGTACAGAAAAGATGGAATTATATGCACAACAGGAGATAGAGGAATATTGGATTGTTGATTGGCGTACAAAAACAATAGAGATTTATGAACTGGACTATGATGAGAATGATATTCCCAAATATTATCTCTGGAAAACTATTAGCGAAGAAAACAAGGATGAATTAAGATTGGTTCATTTTCCCAATATTAAGATAACCTTTGAAGATCTGTTTGATGAGATTGACTACTAAGATATAGTATGGAATTGTAGGAGGTGAGTGAATATGCCATTACTTGAAGAGGAATATAGAAAAGAAGAGAAGATCAATGGTGTGATTTATGATATGTCACCGTCACCAAATTATCAGCATGGGATTGTAGATGGTAATATTTATTCCATTATAAAAAGTGGATTAAAAGGAACATTGTGCTTGGCTTTCATGGAGAATCTGGATTATAAATATCATGCACAGGAGAATAATGATTATGTGATACCAGATGTGATGATTATATGTGACCGTAAGCATTTGAAAGGTGGTTCCTATACTGGTACACCCAGATTTATTGTGGAAACTCTTAGCCCGGCAACAGCATTAAGAGATATGACTGTGAAGAAAGAAATTTACCAGGCAGCAGGTGTAGAAGAGTATTGGATCATCTCACCGAAAGAAAGAGCAGTACAGATTTATTATCTTGAGGATGGTAAATATGATTTGAAGTATAGCTATATCTTGCAGGATGATCCAGAAGAAGAACATTATAATGCAGATACAGTGGTGACACTGAAAGATTTTCCGAAAATCTCCATGACATTGGCAGAGATGTTTGAGAATGTAGAATAATATGAGCGGCATGAAAGCCCTCGGGAGTTAATCCTGGGGGGCTTTTGGTATAGCCAAATCCGGTGAATTATGTTATTATATGCATCAGTTCTCAGAATCAGGAATATTCAGTTGAGATAAGAAAGGACACAACAATCATATGAACATAGGAAACAATATAGGAAATATCATGAAGATCACAGGCGCATGGAACACCTTTAAGAGCAATCATCCCAAGTTCCCGGCATTCTGTCAGGCAGTTTCACGCAAAGGGCTTAAAGAAGGAAGCATTATTGAAATTGCGATTACCACTCCTGAGGGAGAGAAGATTGAGACAAACCTGAAAGTAAAGGACAGTGACCTGGAATTACTGAAACAGTTGTCTGACCTGAAAATGTGAAAAAGTTTACAAAAATTTTATTTGAATAACAGGTATAAATCTGCTATAGTATTCTATGTTGGTTAAGTTGATTATTATTCGTTCCCATATATAAGAATGATAGGTTCTCAAAAGAAAGAAGAGGAAGAAAATTGCGTAAAAAATCACATATTTTATTAGCAAGATACCTTGCGGATCAGATGCAGACCACAGCAAGCCTGCAGTCTCACAGAAAGGCTTTCTGCCTGGGCAGCATTCTGCCGGATATCAAACCGTCCTTTATCACCAGAAGACACGAGTTCTACGGAACATTTGAAGATGTCAAGAACCGGATGAAAGAACTGGCAGATATCAGACCGGATGAGAGTAACCAGAGAGTTTACTGGCGGCGGTTCGGCGAAGTGATCCACTATATGGCGGATTATTTTACCTTTCCTCATAACAAAACATATACAGGAAGCTTCAGCCAGCATAATCATTATGAGAAAGTACTTAAGAACAGACTGAAAGAATGTATACAGCAGGGAGAAGCACATGCATATCTGGAACCGGCCATCCGCTTCGCAGATTTCCCCACCCTGATCGATTATATCGAAGCTACTCATGAGAAATACCTCAACAAGCTCCGCAGCGTGGAAGAGGATATCCGCTTTATCCTGAATATGTGTTTTCAGGTAGTGCAGGGACTGATACAGATCTGCATTGGTAATAAGAACTTTGCAGGAGCCATTCAGGCAGCCTGACAGAGATACGCTAAGAATACAGGAAGGCTGTGTGGAAATCATATCCGCACAGCCTTCCTGCATTCTGAAATATATCTTTCTCACTGCTTGATTCGGTTAAAATGTGACAAAAAAATGAATTTTGGTCAAATCTGGAATTTACCTGCCCTGAGCTGTTGATTTCAAAAAATGATTATGCTAGAATAAAACAGGTTAATATTTCGGGATAATTCACTTATGAAATAACATAATAATGTGAAAAGTAATTTAGACAGTATGCCCTTAGAAACAGGGGGTAAGGACATGCTCACAGTAAGAAGGGAGCAATTTAGATATATGAAAAACAAGTATCTTACCAGATTCTTATGTCTGACATTGATGTCAGGAATGGTATTATCCGGTCCTGCGTCCGTACTTGCAGCAGAGGATACTGCTGCGTATACAGCAGACGGTTCTGATTTCAGCGATTCCGGTGATTTTGATTCAGGATCAGAGGATCCGGCGCCGGCAGATCCGACTCCTGCAGAGCCAACACCTGCGCCGGTAGATCCGACACCTGCAGACCCGACACCTGCACCGGTAGATCCGACACCAACAGATCCGACACCAACACCTGCAGAGCCAACACCTGCACCGGCAGATCCGACTCCGACACCAACAGATCCGACTCCGACACCTGCGAATCCTACACCAACACCGTCTTCACAGATTACGAAGGCAGCCCAGGATGTGATCGACAGAATCAAAGAGTTGAACGCACAGACCATCACGCTGGAGAAGAAAGCCACTGTTCAGAGCATCCGCACTGCATATAATGCCCTGTCTGATACAGAGAAAGCACAGGTTTCTAATTATAATCTGCTGGTTCAGGCAGAAGCGACTATTGCTCAGTTGGAAGCGCAGAAGAACAATGCGAATACGAATAATCCATTTACGAGTAATACCAGTGCTGCACAGACCGGAACTCCGGTATATTATGCGTCCAATATCCACGCAGGTAAGGATTTCTATCTGGACAGCCTGAAGAATAACTACAATCTGACCTTCTCAGATGATTTCGCTTCTGTTATGGATGAGATCGAGAAGGAATATAAAGAGAAGAACAAAGTAGCAGATGCCAGCGATGTAAACGGCAGCAAGACCACCACATCTGCAGACAGTCTTCTGGTAAGAAACTGGCAGGATATCCTTGCAGTCTATGTATATCAGCAGAGCCAGGATGGAAAAACAGAATTTACCCTGGATTCCTCCTGCAAGAAAGACCTTGCGAAAATCTTTGCAGAGATGAACCCGATCGTAAGGGACAAGCAGGATATCACTCACGTTACATACGCTAATCGTAAAATCAACTACTATATTAAGAAAAATAAAATCGCAAAGAAGGATCGTACGATCCTTAAGAAATATGTGGAAACAGACTGCAAACTCCTCTGTGCGGTAGTAACAGCTGCCAACGGTTTTGTCCGCGAGAGTGTAGGGGATGACGTTTCCGAGGAAAGAGTAAATGTTATTTCCGCAGCCTATTCACTGGTTGGTAAAGTCGGTTACTTCTGGGGCGGCAAATCCACAGTGATCGGTGAAGATCCAGGCTGGGGAACCAGCGAGAAGGTATCAGCCGAGGGAAGCAAGAGCACTGGAACCATCCGCGCATACGGACTGGACTGCAGTGGTTTTGTCACCTGGGCAGTGATCAACGGATATCAGGATAAAGCAATGCAGGAAGCTGTAGGCGACGGAACTTCCGATCAGTGGGAGAAAGCAAACGTGGTAACTGAGGCAGATGCACAGCCCGGAGATCTGGTGTTCCAGAAAGGACCGGAAGCAGGAAGTGATAATCATGTAGGTATTCTCTGCGGTAAAACAGACGCAGGTGACTGGATCGCAGTACACTGCTCCTCCGGCAAGAATGGAGTAACAGTAGGCGAAGCATACAGTGCAAGCTTCCGTTACATTCGCCAGCCATCCTTCTACCCGACACAGGAACAGGTTCAGGAAATGCAGAGCAGCAGTACGGTAAGCACAACAACAGGTGATGCAGCAGCTTCCACAGGAACAGATATCTTTTCTGCAAATGTGACAGTAAGCAATACTCTGCAGGATGCGATGAAGTCAAATACTTCCGACTCAACAGAATTCACAACTTCAGAATCCACTGAGAAGACTTCCATCCTTCCGGATAAGATTGATCTGTCAAAAGAGAAAGTCGCTGTATTTAAGGCAAAATAAAATGGATAAAAGAAGGGAGAAAGTCATACAAAAAAGTCTGGCTTTCCCTTCTTTTTTCGTGTGTAAACTTTTTTATCTGTTAACTTAAACGATCAAGTAAAAACTGACGAATTTGCTTATTGGTCTGCGGAATATGCTTCAAAAACGAAAAAAATATTCGAAAATATGGAAACAAAAATTGACAAAGTGTACAAAATATGTTAACTTTAAACCAATAATATAATGTCAGATAAAAAAAGGAGAAATTCCTTCTTTTTTTGTTGCTGATATTACAGTAAAATCTGAAGATGAAACACCAACAGATGATTTGTTCTGTGAACACACTGTTGTGTTCGGAAAAGAGATACACAGATGGCATTAAGACGTGAGAGAATGAGGCTTGGTGACATGCTCATCAGGCAGAATGTACTGACTGAAGATGAATTAAAGAAAGCCCTGGAATTGCAGAAGGGAAGCGGCAAGAAGATCGGTGAAGTTCTGGTAGATAATGGCTTTATCACTGAGGATATGATCGTTCGTGCCCTCCAGATGCAGCTGGGGCTTAAAGTCGTTCAGCTGACAGGCGTGACGATCCCGAAAGAAGTCCGAAACCTGGTCAGTGTAGACATTCTTAAGAAATATACCTGCATTCCTTTTGAACTGGATCCCTACAACGCCAATATCCTTCATCTTGCAATGGCAGATCCGATGGATATGGTTGCAATCGATGACATCTCTATCGTGACAAACCTGCAGATAGAGCCTTACATTGCTACAACCAGAGATATTCTTGCAGCAATCGACAGATGCTACGGCGCATCAGAGACACTGGATGCAGCCAGACGATTTACTCAGGAGAGAGCACAGCTTCGTGGAGGAGCAGCAGACGACGATACAGATACGGATGTAAGTGATGCACCTATTGTACAGCTGGTGCGTTCCCTTATTGAACAGGCGATCCGCCAGAGGGCCAGTGATATCCATATCGAAGCTCTGGAGAACAAAGTCCGCATCCGTTACAGAATCGACGGTGCACTCTATGAGCGTATGGTATATGACAACAGCCTTCTCCCTGCGATTTCCACCCGTATCAAGATCCTTGGAGGCATGGATATCTCAGAGAAAAGGAAACCTCAGGACGGACGTATGTCCATTATGGTAGACAGACAAGATTATGATATCCGAATTTCCTCCCTTCCGACTGTACATGGAGAGAAGATCGTAATGCGACTCTCTTCAAAACTGAACCTTACCCGTAATAAAAAAGAACTGGGACTTCCACCCGATGAGATGGAACGTTTCAACCATATGCTGGCCAGTCCTTTCGGGATCATTCTTGTAACAGGACCGACAGGAAGCGGTAAATCCACTACCCTGTATACCGCATTAAGTGAATTAAATAAAGAAGCAGTCAATATCGTAACAGTAGAGGATCCTGTGGAGGCAGATATTGAGGGCATCAATCAGGTACAGGTCAACAACAAAGTAGACCTGAATTTTGCGTCAGCCCTTCGTTCCATTCTCCGTCAGGACCCGGATATCATTATGATCGGTGAGATCCGAGACAGGGAGACTGCTGCTATTGCAGTACAGGCATCCATAACAGGACATCTGGTTGTCTCTACATTGCATACAAATAATGCAGTAGGTACTCTGAACCGTATGGCGGACATGGGAGTGGAGAGATATCTGATCGCAGATTCTGTTGTAGGAGTTATCGCTCAGCGCCTTGTGCGTAAGCTGTGCAGCCACTGTAAAAAAATGCGTCCTGCCACCTCTGAGGAGAAGAGAGTGCTGAGGATGAACACACAGGAGGATGTAAATGTCTATGAACCCTGTGGCTGTGATTTCTGCAGCCATACAGGATATTACGGGCGTATCGGTGTGTTCGAGATCATGGAGGTCAATGACGAGATCCGCGACCTGATCGCAGAGAATGGCACAACAGAGGAACTGGAACGTGCCGCCAGAAACAGCGGTATGCGCACACTGAGAGAGAATGGTATCAACTATGTGCTGAACGGTACCACTTCTGTGGAAGAGATGCTTAAGGCATCTTATGAATAACGTAAGTTTACAGACGATCAATTCTACAGACTATTAATATAGAAGGAATTCCTGCGAACCGGAGTTCTCCGGAGATTCTCAGGGAGTTACGAGGCAGATTAGGAAATATGTATGATTTAGATGAAATACTAATACAGTCAGTGAAGGTAAAGGCTTCCGATATCCACCTGACAACCGGTCGGCCGCCCAGCTACCGGATCGATGGTGTACTGACCCCCATAGAGGGAGAACGCCTTACCCCGCAGATGCTTGAAGACATTCTCATGCCCCTGATGGATGTCCGTCACAGAGAAGAATTACAGAACAATGGACAGACGGACTTCGCATATGCCATCTCAGGTGTGGGACGTTTTCGCGTAAATGTGTTTAAGCAGAGAGGAACACTTGCTTCCGTTATGCGAAGCCTTCCTTTCAATATCCCGGAACCTGAGGAGCTTGGTATTCCTGCAGAGGTAGTGGAGATGACCACGCGGAAAAGAGGTCTCATTTTGGTAACAGGGCCGACAGGAAGCGGGAAATCAACTACATTGGCTTCATTGATCCATGTGATCAACAGGAATTATCCTTACCATATTATTACATTGGAGGATCCCATCGAATATCTGCACAGACATGATAAATCTGTGGTAAACCAGAGGGAGATCGGCAGTGATTCAACGAATTATGCACAGGCACTGAGGGCTGCACTCCGAGAAGACCCGGATGTGATCCTGGTAGGAGAGATGCGAGACCTGGAAACCATTTCCACTGCCATCACAGCGGCGGAAACCGGTCATCTGGTATTTTCCACCCTTCATACTATCGGTGCGGATAAGACTATCGACAGAATCATCGATGTATTTCCGCCAAATCAGCAGCAGCAGATAAGGATCCAGCTTGCCTCTGTATTAGAGTGCGTTGTATCCCAGCAGCTTCTCAAGAAAGCAGACGGAAGCGGCCGTGTAGCTGCACTTGAAATACTTTTTGCAAATAATGCAGTGCGAAACCTGATCCGTGAGAGCAAAACCTATCAGATATCCTCTGTGATGCAGACCAACAGACGTGCAGGAATGCAGACAATGGATGATGCACTGTATGACTTATATATGAGAAAACTGATCGATGCTGACAATGCAGTGACATATGCCCAGGATCCGGTCAGCATGAACAAAAAAGTCAGCTTTGACTTCTGACAGAAACCCGATCTGGCAGACACCCTGAGCCTGACTGACAGAAAGAAGTGATAAAATGCCGGGTTTTACCTACGTGGCAGTAGATAAAAGGGGAAAAGAGAAAAAAGGAAATATTGAGGCTGACAACAAAGAGAAAGTTATAGATATCCTGAAAAACGACGGGCTGATTCCTGTCTCTGTAAAAGAGCAGGGTGCCCTGAACAAAGAGATAGATTTCTCCATAGGAAAGAAAGTAAAGCCAAGAGATCTCAGTGTATTCTGCCGTCAGTTCGTCAGCATCACCCAGGCAGGTGTTCCAATGAAAGAAGCCCTGCAGATGCTCTCAGAACAGACAGAGAACAAATGGCTGAAGCGTGCCATCTCAGAGGTACTTCTCAGTGTGGAGAAAGGAAATACACTGGCAGACTCCATGAGAGGCCAGTCAGATATTTTCCCGCCAATGCTTATCAATATGGTAGAGGCAGGTGAGAATTCCGGAAGCCTGGAGATGGCTTTCACACGAATGGCAGTACAGTTTGAGAAGGAAGCCAAGCTGAAGGCAACCATCAGAAAGGCAACCATCTATCCGATCATTCTGATTATTGCAGCGATTGGAGTTGTGGCTGTTATGCTTCTGTTCGTTATTCCGATCTTTATTGATATGTTTGCAGATCTGGATGTGGAGATGCCGGGAATTACCATGTGGGTTATGAATACCAGTGAGTGGATGACAGAACACTGGTATATGATCCTGGGACTGATCATTCTGGTAATCGTGGCATATAAGATGATCTACAGGACAGAACAGGGCAGACTTGCCATCGACAGGGTCAAGATGAAGATGCCGTTGTTTGGTAAGCTGACAGTAAAGACTGCCTGCGCACAGTTTGCAAGGACAATGAGTACATTGTTGTCGTCGGGTATCTCTACTATTGATGCACTGGAGACAGTGTCCAAGATTGTCAATAACATCCATTACACAAATGCGTTGCTGAAAGCACGTGAGGAAGTAATGAAAGGTATTCCGCTGTCAGAACCATTGACCGCCTCAAAGATCTTTCCGCCTATGGTGTGCCATATGACTGGGATTGGTGAGGAAACTGGTAATATTGAGGACATGCTGGAGAAGCTGGCGGATTACTATGATGAAGAGGTGGAAATGACTACCCAGAGTGTACTGGCGGCTATGGAGCCGTTGATCATTGTGTTTATGGCGCTGGTGGTTGGTACGCTGGTAATCGCGGTGGTTTCACCGATTGGGGCTATGTATAATGGGCTGGATAATCTGTAATGAAAATTTAATTATACAGTGTATATAGATTATAACCTGAAATGGATAAAAAGTAATTAAATTATCTTAGATATCTGATTGTTTGGGTGATTAAAGGATCATTTGCGAGTGGCAACCGCGTTAAAAGTTGCTGAAACAACCAAATTTGGATGTATTACAGCTTGCATAGGGGCTGTGTTCATCATAGAAATCATGGAAATGTCGTGTTTTCTTGTAAGATATGGAAGGGGGCGCGTGGAAAAAGCGGGATTTTAGTGATTTAATTATACGGTGAGAGAAAGGCTGAGATTGTTTGAAGGGATGTGCTGTCAGGTGGACGCTCCGGGATGTAAATATATTTATCTACGGCTTCGGAGCCAGTCATACTAGGCATTTGGAAATCTGCTAAAAGCATTCTGCGAAAACCTCATGACTCGCTTCGCTCAGACAGTGAGTTTTTTCGCAGAATAACGCAGATTCCCAAATGCCAAGTATGACTAAGTCTCCTGCAGATGTAGATAAATATATTTACATCCCGGAGCTGGTATTGGCAGTGACTGGATTCCTGATAACGGAAAGGTTTTTCTTAAACTGGAAGTGAGAAACAAAATTGTAACATGAAAATTGAATAACGAGTTTATAAACATAACTCCCTCCCTCCTGAAAAAGAGATTTTTACAGGGGGGGGGTGGAGAGCCCGTCAGGGTTCTCGCTCGTTGAATCAATCACCGGATAGTGACATTCGTGATGACAGCAACAGGAGAGTTATGTATTCATCGAAAAGTTGAATATATTGTCTGGCATGTATGATGTGCTGCTCTTGTATCTTTCGACACGATATGACTCTATCCGAATTGAAATGAATTAAATTAATTTTGAAGGAGAATGAGTTATGTTTAAATTTCTGAAAGACAGAAAAAAGAAAGATAACAAGGGATTCACTCTTGTTGAGTTAGTTATCGTAATCGCTATCCTTGCGATTCTGGTTGGATTACTTGCACCACAGTATACAAAATATGTAGAGAAATCCAGAAAGACTGCAGATGCTAGTAATATGGATGAGATGGTAAAAGTAGTTAAAGCGTATGCAGCAGATCCGGCAAATGAACTTCCTGGTGGAAAATATAAAATTGTCATTAGTCATGATAAATCAAAAGTTACAAATATTACTACTGAAGCTGTAGATGGTATGGACAAACCGTCTGATACTGCTGTAGCTGCTTTAAAAGCTGAAATGGAAAATTCCATCCCTGATTGGCAGAAAACTGTAACAAAATCACAGAAATGGGATGATGGAAAACCAGCTGATATTGAAGCTGATGTAACAGTGAATAAGGATGGTGGCACATCAGTTAGCTATCCATCAACAAAAACTTTTGAAGCTTATATGACATCAGCAGGTTCTGCTACAGGAACAGGAACTACAGGTACTACAGGAACTACAGGAACCACAGGCAAATAATAATTATAACATCATAAAATCCATGTGAATTTAATTTTTCGATGAATGCATAACGATTCTTTGCTATGCATGAACGATGTTACTATCTCGGTATAATGAAAATTAAGGAGATAGTAATATGTTAAAATTATTTAACAGAAAGAAAAAAGATAATAAAGGTTTTACATTAGTAGAACTGGTAATAGTTATTGCAATTCTTGCAATCTTAGTTGGATTACTTGCACCACAGTATACAAAATATGTTGAGAAATCTAGAAAAGCAGCTGATGCATCAAACATGGATGAGATGATTAAAGTTGTCAAAGTATATGCAGCAGATCCGGCTAATGAATTAAAGGTTGGATTTTATACTATTTCTATTGGAGCAACAAATGGAACTACTATTACATATAGTGCCACAAAACCAACAACGGCTACTGTTTCAGAAACTGAAACTACAGATACAAATTTGGCAGGATTAAAAGCTGAAATGGAAAATTCAATTCCTAGTTATGATAAGACAGTTACAAAATCACAGAAATGGGATGGAGGAAAACCAGCTGCTATTGTTGCTACAGTAGAGGTTACAAAAGACGGAGGAACAAAGGTTACATATGATTCTCCGAAAGATTTTGGATCATACATGGCTAATTCTGGAAGAATTAAAACTGAAGCAACGGAATAAAATATTATAATATAAGAGGAAATAACCTATGCTATTTTTCTTAGACGCAATCCCTTACATAACAATCTTTATATTCGGCATCACCATTGGTAGTTTTCTGAATGTCTGTATCTATCGACTCCCTCTTGGAGAGTCGGTGGTGACAGCCCCCTCCCATTGTATGACCTGTGGGCGGAAGCTTCGGTGGTATGATATGGTGCCGGTGTTTAGCTGGTTGGTGTTAGGTGGTAAGTGTCGTAACTGTAAATCTAAGATTTCGGTTCAGTATCCGATCATAGAGGGTGTCAATGGCATCCTCTATGTGGTGATATTTGCTGTTAATGGACTGGTGTGGAGCAGTGTGATTTATTGTCTTATGGCGTCGGCTCTTCTGGTTTTGAGTGTGATTGACTGGCGGACGTATGCGATTCCGTTTGGGATTAATGTGTTTTTGTTTGTCCTTGGAGTTGCCATGGCTGTGCTTGACAGGGGGAATCTGGTGGAGCATCTGATTGGGATGGTCTGTGTCAGTGGTGTGCTGGAGATTCTTTATCTGGTGAGTGGTGGCGGAGCGATCGGCGGGGGTGACATTAAGCTGATGTTTGCCTGTGGTCTGATCCTTGGATGGAAGCTAATTTTGCTGGCTTTTGTGCTGGGATGTATTATCGGCTCTGTGGTTCATATTATCCGCATGGTGAGAAAGAAGGCAGGGCGTATGCTTGCCATGGGTCCTTATCTGTCAGCCGGGATTTTGCTGGCTGCTTTGTGGGGAAACAGGTGGATCAGCTGGTACCTGTC
>ERZ779843.3638-NODE-3638-length-12730-cov-2.330730_pt1 | contig 12730 bp, 7 predicted proteins | sample MGYA00511560_ERZ779843 | MGnify/ENA primary metagenome ERZ779843 (study PRJEB29588, sample SAMEA2158062) | human gut metagenome | biome: human gut; feature: human-associated habitat; material: faeces | place: Denmark | collected 2008/2010 ... | reverse complement strand
TGTCAGGTCGAAAAGCAACGTGAGCGGTTTTGCACACAGTATAAGGATAATACCCACAAGAACACTCATTAGGAGTGTGCAAACTAAGCAATTCTTTGGTCTTGACTGTAAAGCCTGATAAGCATATGTGCCTAAATTCATCGGTCTGAGGCAGAAATATTGAATGATCAGGAATGTGTTTATAACTATGATAACGTCAAGGCTAATATTATTAGCAAAAGCATTATCTATAGCACAAAACACTATATCTTGAACTGCCGATAGGCAGAATAACCAGTATTGCTTCATGTATTAACCTCCATTATTATGGAACTAGTTTTCAAAAATTTGTGTTTCCTAATTAACCAAACATTCATGATACCCCATATAAAATCAGCAGCAAAGTAGCTAATCGGAATACAGAAAGCATCAGCACCCAACTCAAGAGAAATCCACTGCACCAGCAACTGCATTATGCAAAGCCCAAACAATCTTGTCAACATAACTGGTCTTACAACACCGAATATGTACAGTATCCGCATAGCTGGCAAGCCAACATAATAAACTGAAGCACTTAACATTCGCACTGCAAGTAGTACAAGTGCAAATGTAAGGTCAGAAACTGGAGTTATAAAGCCAAGATAAATCCAACCTAAGAGCATAGTCACAGGTATATGCCAAAGTAAAATCACCATATAGCAATGCTTGAACTTCTGAAACTCATCGGCAATACCAGCTTGGTTCTTTGCACCATATTCTCGACCAATTGTTATTTCAGCTTGCTGAGTAGTCATGTATATGACGTCAACAATGTTATTATAAAGGTTATTTACAAGCTCACTGATAACCATAATACTCGAATCGAGGTAAGTTAAACACATATTAATAGCAAAGTTGTTTATCAACATATTGAATATGCACTCTGGAACATAAGAAAGGCTTAGCTTAAGCAACTCTGGGGCATACTTCATATCAGGCTTACCCAACTTAGGCTTAAATACGATAAGTAATAAGATAAATTCACTCGTCTCTGCGATTGTAGTACCCAATCCGATACCAGCTACACCCATAATAGGAGCTAACAGCAAACTCACGGGTACATTAATGAGATTTATCAATCTAAGCCTTGTAACAGCACCAGTCTTACCCCGTGCTTCTTGTTGTCTAATAAGTGGATTTGCAAAAGCATAAATGAAGTACCCAACTGTGCGATACTGAAGATATGAATAAGCCAAATCAATTTGTGTATCAGTCATGGAGAACCAACCTAAAATGTTTGTTCCAAACACTAGAACGACAGTACCCACAACTATAGCGACAGCAACAGAAAATATAAGCGATAATGATGTTACGCTCCGCTCACCAGCATCATCTTTAGCACCATAGAGCCTAGACGCAATAACTCTCAAAGACCTTGCAAATATTTTATGTAAGCTAAACATCAAACTATGTACAGAACAAGCTACAGATACAGCTATTACAGCATCCCCTGAAATCATATTAGCACATGATATATCAACTAAAGAGCACACAACAAATATCAAATCATGCAACATAAGCCAAAACATTGCTATATATGTACTTCTGTATTTACTTAAAGTAATTTGCCTCATAATATAACCCTTAGTCCTCCTCAACTATTGTGAATAACCCACTTTTTTCACCCTGCAAATATTTCTTCTTATGTAGAATTGTTAAGCTGACTATCATACAAGGCAAATCACAGAAGAAATAACATATAGGCAGGCTGAATGCACCTGCACCGCATAAAAGTGAAATATAGAGGGCAACCAGTTTAGGTATGGTCAATCCGAACATCTTAACAAGCATTGCTGGCTTTATATTGCCAAAGATGTACAGTACTCGTCTGGCAGGAAGTTCAGTATAATAAGCAATTTCACATGCTACTCTGGCGAAAAGCAATATGAGAGCAAAGGTCATATCTGTTACGTGTGTGATGGACAGATATGCCCAACCTAGCAGCATTGTAACTGGTATATGTATCAGGAGTAATCGTATGTAACAGTGTCTGAAAACCTTGAACTCATCTGCAATACCCTGAGCGTTGCCAGCACCATATTCTCGACCAACCGTCAACTCTGCATGCTGGGTTGTGGCATACATAATGCTAAGAACACCGTCATAGAGCTTGTTTACTAGCTGACTGATTACCAGAACCTCTGTACTCAAGTAAATTAAACACAGATTAGAAACAACAGTATTCGTTATCGGGCTTATTAAACTCTCTGGAAGATACGAAGCACCAATCTTTGCAACTTCCACAAAGTTCCTTGCCTTTGGTTTAGCAAACTTAGGCTTAAATACCGCAAGTATAAGCACAAGCTCAACCAGCTCGGTAAGAGCCGAAGCTAGACCAACACCAACTACCCCAAGTGGCTGCAACAAGGCAATACTAAGCACGATATTAAGCACATTACAAGAGCGTAACCTCGTCACCTTAGCTATTTGACCCTGCGCCTCAAGGCTACGCACAATAGGACTAGTAACAGAAAATATTATATAGCCGGATAAACGTGCCAATATATAGCTATTTGCAAGTTCAACTTGCTCCGCTGTTAAAGCAAATAGCCCAAGTACCCATCTTCCTAGTATCAGGTATGCAACTGTAATCGTGATAGTAATGCTAAGAGTGATTATTACAGTGGCTGACAAGCTAGATGCGATTTCTTTCCTGTCATTTGCACCATATAAACGGGAAGCAATAACTCTAAGTCCCTTAGCAAACACATTATGTGCATTGTAAATTAAATTATAGATGACAAGTGCAAAGGTGACAGCAATAATTGCATCAGCTGAAATGCTATTTACACAAGCCATATCCACCCAATTTAATGACTCAAGTATGATACCCTGCAATATCAGCCAGAGCATTCCCGCATAAGCCTCTTTATATTTAGCTGATAATGCAGAATTCACAAACAAAACCCCATTTCTTTTTCATATAAGCTAATTAGTATCTTGTTTTATCTTCACCAAACTATTATTTTTTAAAATCGCAAAGAACAGATGATTACAGTCCTCTTATAGCGTCATATATCGCTTCGTTCTTTTTGTCGCTCCAGAGACCAAACGGTTTGTTATAACTCTTGCACAGCATATCGACACTGAAATTGCTGTTCATCTTTTCAATCTCGATGAACTGTCTCAGAATCTCAAGATAAACATCCTTGTCGTTGATGATTTTACCGTAACAATTACTTCTCCACTGCGATCTTGAAACCCAGCCGCTGTATACGTCATTCAGCTCCGATGCAATGAAATCTACGACGTAGTTTATACCTAATTTCATAAAATCAGGCTCGTCGGAAGACGGGTATTTACAAATAAGCACATGAAGCAATAAATGCTCAAGATAATCGCAGTATACAATATTTTCACGCTTCTGCCAATCGAAAGGATAACGCATCGCTATCACTTTCATAGACAGCATCGCCATTGTTGTATCCTCTTTCTTATGATGTGCAATAAGACCGTCTTTCGTCCTTTGACATTTAGAATTGATATTGAACGATTTCGTCATATAATCGGCTAATCCGATGCCGTATTTAGCCTGAAGATGATCGCAATACTGTTCGTATGTAAAATCTTTGACCTGCTGATACTCTGCCATTTGCATGATAATAAACCTCTCTTTCGTCTTAACGAATTTTCAAAACGCTCGTCAACTGCTCTCGAATCGCTGTCGCTATCTCATATGCCAGATTGACCGGAACAGCGTTGCCTATCATTTTGTATGCGTCATTCAGGTGCGTATAAACGAATCGAAAATTATCAGGAAAACCCTGTATTCTCGCTGCTTCCCTGACTGTCAGCCGCCGGTACAAGCTCTCTGAACCCTTGATAAATCCAAAAGCGTCATTTCCACCTTTCACCATTTTAGGCGCCTGTGGGTGAAGCTGACACTGCCGGCCTGACGCCTGAATCGTAAATGCCTGTTCGCCCCAGCCTTTGACCCGATTTCGGCTCATAAATATCGGCGAGAATCCGCCGGTATAATACTCGTTATTATTTACGGCAGCAGAATTGTGCCTGTTTTTATCTCCTGCAGGAACAGCTGTATCTTTCAAGTCCCAGATAACATCACGGAGAGTCAGCTTGTCTTTATAATCTGCTGTCGAGCCGCGAGGAAAATCAAACACCACACCCAAATCTTTTCTGAAGCCGATATAGAAAACGCGCTTGCGCTCCTGAGCAACGCCGTAATCCTTTGCATTGACCAGTGTCACGGTCACATTATAGCCGCATTCTTCAAACATTGCTACGATATTTTTTACAGCGTTTGAATGTCTGTCGGCGAGCATTCCGCTGACATTTTCTGCTAGAAAGAACTTAGGCTTTTTGTCATGCAGTATGCGGATATAATCATAAAAAAGCTGTCCGCGCTTATCGTCAATACCTCTGAGCGAACCTGCCTCTGACCATGACTGACACGGCGGTCCGCCGATTATTCCGTCGATCTCATCAGGAAAATCAGACTCTTTTATGCTGCGAATATCACCTTTTATGAGTCGTGTATTAGGGTGATTTGCCAGATATGTTGCCCATATTGTTTTATCATACTCATTAGCAGCAGCGATATCAAACCCGGCTTTTTCAAAACCCAGATCCCGCCGCAGCCGCTGAACAAGCTTATTACAGTCATGATGTCTCTCCAAAGTTGTCAGTCAATGATGTCAAATAATAGAACCAATATTAGACTCCATACTTTCGTACGGAATACCTGCGAATGTCTTTAAGATAGCTTCAAAAATAATTTTAGCACCCATGGGTGGAACAGCCATACCGATTTGTTTACGGACGCTGTCTTTCGAACCTACAAAATAATAAACATCAGGAAACGTCTGCAAACGAGCACGCTCTCTGTTTGTAAGCGCCCGATTTTCGCTCCAATGATACATATGAGTACCGCCGCCCCCGCTTGCTGTTACAGTATAAGCAGGTTTATCCGGGTCAAGACGCTTGTATATCTGACTTATCGTCGCTCCCTTTACTTTCAAACGCAAATGATCAGGCATATCAGCTGTGAAAACGTTTTGTCCTGGTTTGATATAGCCAAGCCTTTCCACAACTATCGGCGACTGCCGCGTCAATTCGTTGTTCAATGCGTCCACTGCTATTGGCGGGTTCTCTATTGCCTGCTTGCATGTTATTGTGTCAAATCCCTCGTTTGACGGAATTTTGAACTCATAATTGAGATCGTCCCGTATCCCGACAATGATTATCCTATGACGTGCCTGCGGCACGCCGTAGGTTTCAAACTTGTACAAATTAGGATACAGACGGTATCCAGCTTTTCTCATAGCTATAAGAACAGTCTGAAATGCGTTTCCATCGTTAGCACTGCTCAATCCACTTACATTTTCAGCAAGAAACCACAACGGTTTGTGTGTTTCTAACACACGTATACCGTATGAATATAACGGACCAAAAGTTCCGTTCATACCCTTCTGCTCGCCTATTGAGCTAAAATCGTTGCAAGGAAATCCAAACGCAAAAGCATTTATCGGAGCGAGAACCGATGAATCAAATTGCCTCACATCGGCACAATATACCGAATCAGGATTATCGGGACAAATATTTCGTCTGTACGTTTCACAGGTATTTTTATCATAATCATTAGCCCATGCGTGTGATATTTTGAAATCAGAGTCGCCAATATCAGCATGAGTCGCCGCATATGCAAGTCCGCCCGGACCGCAGAAAAGTTCACCGAGATTAAAAATCATATTATGTCAGTCTCCAAAGATGTCAGTCAAAGATGTCGAAAGCTAAATTACAATCGTCATTTTAGCGATATAATATATTCGAAAATGCACATTTATGTGTAGTTTCTATATAACAATTATAACATATCATCTTGATGTTGTCAAGCTGCGACGCTGTTATAATACTATTTTTAGCAAAAAAAATAGTCCCTGTTTTTTAATAAAACAGGGACTATGATCAACCGCGCGACATTAATACAAGCAATATAATAACAAGCGTCGAACCCGCTGCGAACAGAAACCCACAGCATATCGATATCACAAGCACCATCTTATCGAGCTCTTTGAGATCGTACGCTCGTTTTTTGCTATCATCGTCTATCTTAACGACAAGTTTGTCAAATAATTTCTCATCAGATATTGTACTCACTTCCTCTGAAAATCACGACTTATCCGTATCAAGAACTTTATCGGCAATATCATCGAAATTATCTCCGACATCTGACGGGAAATTGCCGTATATCAGGCTGTCAAAGCTGCGACTGCCATTTATAGCGGCTATAGCGACCCTATCGTCAAACACAGACGGCGTCAATGCGGCTTTCTTTTTCAAATCGACAGCCTTTTTCCTGACTATCTCCCGATTCCGCATCTCTTTTGCGTACTTACGCGTTTTACCGTTCTGTGCATCTTGTTCGCGCTCCTGTCGTTCTTTCTTTTTGCGACTGCTGTTTTTCTTCTTGCCACGCCGCCTTTTCATGACACTCTTGCTGCGGCTGAAATCAGCAACCAGCTTAACGCCGTCCTGTGTGGCGATGATTTCCGTTTCTTCGTTCCGATTCGAACCTGCCTGCTCTTGCTTAACGGCTTGCAACTCTGTCACAGTTACAGGCTGGTCAAGCGTCATGCGAAAATCGTCTTGTAAATTGAGTTCTCTCTGGGGTCTTACTTCGATTTCGTTAGCCATAACAATGATACCTCTTCATGTAATGATTTTAACTAGCTTGGAAAGCAGCTAACGCGCTTCCCAAGCAAAGTCAAAACCGAAGTGATAACTCTGTGACTTAGTTATCTTTACGCCTTCTAAACAGAGCTATAGCAGCCGCAATAACAGCGCTGATGCCAGACGCGGCTACCGGCATTGTATCTACACCGGTATAAGGATTATCTGAATCTGTACCCCAGGTATTAGGATCGGTGTCTGATGCAACTTCCTCAATAAGACCGCAATCTTCACAAATATGATCGTAAACTGGATGAGGATTGCCAGACTTAATTGTCCAACTTGCAAAGCGATGCATATGCCCATCGTCAGGAGTATGCTCATAATCACCGGCGGCAATACCGACCTGTTTTACAACACCGTTGTCAGGAATATTGTCAGAATTGAAATCGTCGGAATCAGAAGCATCGTCGCGCTTACCATCATCGGAATCAGATGTATCCTTGAAATCACCGGGCTCAAAAGTGTCATTTGTTTCACCGGCAGGCTTATCTTCACCGGATTCGTCAGTATCCGGATCAGTAGACTCCTCTGTACTCGGCTTATCATCATCAGATTCATCTTCACCAGGCTCATTAGTGTCTGGAACGGTAGGTTCCTCTGTAACAGGCTTATCTTCACCCGGTTCGTCAGTAACAGGTTCGTCAGGCTCGTCAGTACCCGGCTTATCTGGATTTGCAGGGTCAATCGGATCATCTGTAGGATCAGGCTTATAAGGAGTTACTGGATCAACTGGATCTGTAGGATCTGGCTTATCAGGAGTTACCGGATCAACTGGATCAACTGGATCAACTGTAGGTCTGATAGGACGTGATGGACGAATATAACCGCCAGAGCCACCACCAGTAAGCTTCGGAATCACCTCTGTGCGAATTTCCTCACCGCACAACGTGCAGTACCAAGCCTTTATACCTGTTTCGGTTCTTGTAGCAGCCTTGACAATCACGGGCTCACCCTCAATATGAGCTGTCTTAGCCTGAACAGTGCCCTTTGTTACGACAGTCTTGCAGTCATCACAGATGATATCACCCGTATAACCCTCAGACTGACAAGTAGCGGCTACCTTACCCTCAGTATGTGTCTTGGTATGCTTGCACTCGGTTTTAAGCGCAGGTATAACCTCGCCATACTTAAGAGTTACGCCGCAAGTATCACAGATAAGATCGCCTGTGTAACCAGACTCGTCCCACGTAGCATCAATCTTGCCTCTGAGATGCGTAGCACCGTTGTGAGCACACTCATCAACAACAACTGCTAAAGTGAAGTCGAAGTCCTTGTAGGTATCGCTCATGATAGTAAATACCAGGTCAGCAGAGCTCTGAGCAACGCCTGTCTTTATCTTGAAAGAAACAGTATTATCTTTAATAATGACGATACTGTCAATGATACTGTTTGGATCGGATATCATCTTGATAGCAGCTGTGTAGTCCTTAATGCGAATGGACTTGCTGATATCATAGACCACGTCAGCACCGGATTTAACAGAAATGCTGTCCTTAGTATTGATAGCAGGATTGATAGGATTATCAGGGTTATCAGGATCATCCGGATTTATATCACGCTTATCAACGTGAATCGTAGACGCGAGACCTACAGTTTCATAGTTTACGGTATCATCAGGAACAAACGTGATATCATACGGCGTGGTATCACTATCCGCCATAGTCGGCTTCATCTTAGGATCAGCCCATGAAAACTTACCGGGAAGTATACTGGTATCCGAGCAGGTGATCTCAGAATCACTGAGATTCTGACCGATTTTAATTGCAGGAATAACCAAACTGCCTGTTATATCATCTGGCAACTGCGGTATAGCTTTGTGAACCGTTATCTTGAGCTTCAGACGCACCATGTTGTAATTGTCTGTATCGTTAGGAACGAACAGAGCTTCATACTCAGAACGCTGACTGTCTGCAACGGTCGGTTTGATGGTGCTGTCCACCCATGTAACACGACCCGGAATGGACGAATCGTTGTAGATTGGTGAATCGCCGAGCGTCTGTCCGTAAATTATCCAGCTTGATCTGATAGCAAGCCAGTCCTGTTCGGTGAGCTGAGGGTCGGACTTGTTTACTGTCACATGAACACTGCCAACATCGACAGGTTCATAGTTTACAAGATCGGACGGTATGAATGTGACTGTAAAGTTATTTTCGCCGTTAACAGTGGGAATCTCATCACCAGATTTCCATACATACTTACCCGCCGCAGGAGTTGCTCCGGACAAATACGACTCAGAAAGTCTCTGACCGTAGTCCAGAGGACTTGCAGATATGCCGCTGAGAATATCAGAAGAAATAACAGGTACAGCCTTGTTCACCTTAACGGTAACTGTCATCATCACATCTGCATAGTTCGAATCATCAGGCTTAAAGATGATATCATATGGAGTAGCCCCGCTGTCAGATACTGTAGGTTTGGTATCCGGATTGACCCACTCGTAATGACCGTTCATCACAACGTCACCAGTAAGCGTAGAGTCAACAAGAGTCTGCCCGTATGTGATATCGGATGCAGCAATAGTTGACCTTATCTCGCTGCTGATATCCGGTGCAATTTTGTGAATTGTAACCGGAACAGATATCGTTGCCGTCGTGAAGTTCACCGTATCGTCAGGGGTAAAGACAACATCATATTCCCTGTCTCCTGCGTCGGGTGTGATGCCAGCATCAGCCCAAGCAAAAGAACCAGTGATATCAGCGCCGTTAAGGGTAGGCAGACAAGTTGTCAGAACCGAATCTGCTAAAGAATCACCATAAGCAATATCCGACGCAGTTATCATATCAGATGTGAAGTAAGGAACTGCTCTATCGACAGCTATCTTTATGGTTGTTGACGCAGTATTGTAATTGTCAGCGTCATGAGGCATGAATATGAGAACATATTCGGTCAGATTGCTGTCTGATACAGTAGGTGTAAGATCGGCATTCTGCCATTCCCAGTGTCCCGCAAGCGGCACATCGCCTGAGATAACAGAATCACCAAGGGTCTCACCGTACGAGATAGTAGACGCTTTAAGCGTAGCCTGAACCGATGATGAAATGACAGGCGTCGCTTTCATAACCTCAAGAGTTGCTGTAATGCCAGAAACCGTGGTGTAGTTGACGCTATCATCAGGAACGAATGTGATCTCAAACGGCGTTGTACCACTGTCTGAAACAGACGGTTTAATGCTGGAATCCGACCACTCATAATGACCGGGAATCGGAACATCACCTGTGAGTGTAGAATCTACCAAAGACTGCTCATATACGATACCAGATGCAGCAATAGACCCCCTCATAGCGTCAGTCACAGTCGGAGTGAGCGGATTTATCTTGATTCTGATAGTGCAGGCTGCGGTTGTATAGTTGACAATATCGTCGGGTACGAACACAACGCTATAATCAGTATTGTTGCTGTCAGATACAGAAGGTGCAATAGACGAATCAGACCACTCATAATGTCCAGGAACCGGAGTGTCACCGGAAAGGACAGATGCAGCAAGCGTCTGCCTGTAAGTTATATCACTGCCAATTATCGTTGACTTGATATCGTCAGTAATGACAGGTGTTGCTTTATTGACGGTGAGCTTGCACTTAAGACCAGTAACAACATTATAGTTGTCCAGATCGTCAGGAACAAATGTTACTTCGTATTCAGTTGCATTGCTGTTGCTTACGCTGGGTGTTATGGACGTATCCACCCATACATAACGACCATCTACAGGCATTGTACCTGTCAGCACGGAATCAGCAAGGGGCTGTCCATAAGTGATAGCACTTGCGTGAATAGATACCTGCATATCGCCTGTTATATTAGGAGTAGCCTTGTTGACTGTAAGTGTGCAGGCAAGACCCTCAACTACATTGTAATTGATCGTATCAGTAGGTACGAACTTGACGGCATAAGATGTTCTGTCGCTGTCCCCTACGTCAGGTGCCTCAGATGGATTCTGCCATACGTAACGACCGTCAACAGGAGTTGTACCGTCAAGCGTAGAATCCGCAAGAGTATCGCCATATGTGATTGCAGACGCATGAATCGAAGACTTCATGGAATCCGTAACAACGGGTGTTGCCTTTGCGACAGTTATTTTAACCTTGGTGTTCACGCGATTGTAGTTCACATCATCGCTTGGTATGAACACAACGTCATATTCTGTCGAATTGCTGTCAGAAACCGACGGCTTAGTGTTCGGACTTGCCCACTCATAACGACCCGCTACAGGAGTGCTGCCGCTGATAGTAGAGTCAGCAAGAGTCTGCCCGTATGTAATGCCAGTTCCTGTAAGGGTTATCCCCGCCATGCTGGGTGTTGCAGGGTTGACAGTAATGACACAAGTAAGACCTGTAGTTTCTTTGTAATCAGCCGCATTATCAGGAATGAACTTGACGGCGTATGCAGTTCCACTCTGAGAAACACTGGGTGTGAAAGACTTATCTACCCACTCAAAATGACCGGCAACGGGCAGAGCAGATGATGCCGATATAACAGATGAACTCAGAGGCTGCAAATATGTTATAGGTGTAGCCGAGAGCGCTACTGAAGAAGGATTTGTAATAGCCGCCGCCTGGTTTACAATAACTGTTCTGGTCGTAGAGAACGTCTCATAACTCGAATCATCAGGTATGAACTGGAGCTGATAATTAGTCGAACCGCTGTCAGAAACATGAGGCTGCGTGGTTGCACCGTTGACCCATGAGAAATGCCCGGAAACGGTCTTGCCCTTATAAACAGCCGTACCCTGCACAGCCGCATTGTTAAGAGTCTGACCATATGTGAGAGCACCAATGCTTGTGATATTGACAGTAAGCGGCGCCTTGTTGACCGTAACGCTCGTTGTGCCTTTCTTAACAGCATAGTTCGAATTTGACGGTGTGAACGTCCATGCCGCAGTATAGGAACCTGCAGACGCAGGCTTTGCAGAGGGAGAATCCCATGTGATCGTACCTGCAACAGATGACGATTTTGTCAGCATAGACGTACTGAGAGTATCGCCATATGTAATGGCTGATGCTGATACAGTGAAATCATAATCTGATTTTGCAACAGTTGTGACAGCACATGTACCAGTGGCAGGATTGATATTAGCGTCACTCGGTGTGAATTTAACACCGTAAGACGCTGTGCCGACGTTCGGTGCTATTGACGAATCAGACCAGCTCCATGTACCAGCAACAGTCTTAGAGCCTACTTTTGCGGTACCCGAAACAGTAATTTTGCTCAAAGTCTGCAAATACGCCAGATTCTTGGATGCTTTTATATTAGAAAGCGACGGTGTTGCTTTCCCAACAGTCAGAGTCATCGAAGTAGTGCTCTCATTGTAAGCTGACGTAGCCGCTGTCTTAGCAGTGATAGTCGTAGTACCAGCAGATTTGATTGAGATAGTACCATTGGTTGCAATCGTCGCAACGTTGGTGTTAGACGAAGAGTATGTGACAGCACCATCAGAATCGGTAGTAAAGCCGGCGGAGAAATCAGCATCGAGATAAGTCTTGTTGACAGAAGTCGAAGAGAACTTGGATGTAGGGTCTGAAACCCATTTACATCTATTCTTTATATATGTGACTATATCACCTAAACATAAACCCACAGATGTATCTGTGTAGTCTAAAGAGATTGGTACGCCTGCTTCCAGAGTTTTATAGTATTGCGCATTTACAGAACCTGTTTGAAAGTATCCGGGGGAGGGAGGAATACAACTGTATACAATAGGAGCACAGTCATTACTTTTATTTTCCATAATGGCTACGTGGTTTGCTATATCTTCTGCTGACGGGGTGTATGTTAAGATGTAAGATACAGAGGGAGTAGAGGAGCCAGTATTACTATTGGATATAATATAAGAATTATATACATGGGTTTCACGTCTACCATCACCAGAAGAAGTATCGCCCCATGTGAGCACCTGATCTCTATAAGGATACGATGTTGTTTCGTATGAAAATCGTTTTACAGTGATTTCACCTGTTATTCTTGGATCAATAGCTACGATACTATTAGTAAAATAACCACCAACGGTTCCGTTAGGCGTACTAGT
>ERZ779843.3637-NODE-3637-length-12733-cov-4.014829_pt1 | contig 12733 bp, 10 predicted proteins | sample MGYA00511560_ERZ779843 | MGnify/ENA primary metagenome ERZ779843 (study PRJEB29588, sample SAMEA2158062) | human gut metagenome | biome: human gut; feature: human-associated habitat; material: faeces | place: Denmark | collected 2008/2010 ... | reverse complement strand
ACATTTGTAGCCGGGCTTTTTTATATCAGATTTACAGCCCAGAATTTATTCAGAAAGCTCTTCCCATTTGTCGTAGAGTTCCAGGAGTGCAGCCTCATTTTCCTCTAATTTCGTATTCAGCTCCATAAGCTTCGCTACATTAGTAGCATTCTCTGGAAGTGCCATTTCTTCCTTTAACTGGTCGTTTTCTTCTTCTAAACGGCTGATTTCCTTTTCTGTTTTCTTTAAGTCGTTAGCACGTTTACGCTGTCTGGCAGCTTCCTCGCGGGAACGCTTCCAGTCTTCTTTCGCTTTTTCTGGAGAAGGAGCCGGAGCGGCATCTGTGGCGGAAGTAAGCGTGATGTTATCGCTGTCCGCTGAGATGTTTCCAGCCTCTTTTTGTTCTAAGTAATAGTTATAGTTGCCTTTATAGTTTACGATGCCTTCTGGGGATAAATCCAGAATTCTGGTGGCAGTCTGGTTGATGAAGTAACGGTCGTGGGAAACATAGAATACTGTTCCTGTGTAACTGTTCAATGCCTCTTCAAGAATCTCTTTTGAAGCGATATCCAGATGGTTGGTGGGCTCATCGAGGATCAGAAAGTTTGCTTCGGACAGCATCAGCTTGGCGAGGGAAACACGACCTCTTTCTCCGCCGGACAGAGCGGAGATCAGTTTGAATACGTCATCCCCTGTGAAAAGGAATGCTGCCAGCATATTTCGAATTTCTGTTTCCGTAAGTGTGGGATAAGCATCTGAGATTTCCTCAAAAATAGTTTTCTCCATATGAAGAACATGGTGTTCCTGGTCATAGTAGCCAATCTGTACCTTGGAACCAAGAGTAAATCTGCCGCTGTCTGCATCGATCAGCCCATTGATGATCTTTAACATGGTGGTTTTGCCTGTGCCGTTATTGCCAATCAGGGCTACACGTTCTCCACGTTTGATCTCAAAGGAGATGTCACTGAAAAGTGTCTGTCCGGGAAAAGATTTGGAAAGACTTTCCACAGTAAGGACATCATTTCCGCTGACAAATCTTGGTTCCAGGGAAATGCGCATCTGATTCTGAATCTCCTGTGGTTTATCAATGCGCTGGACTTTATCCAGCATTTTCTCGCGGCTTTCCGCACGTTTGATGGATTTCTCGCGGTTAAAGGATTTCAGCTTGGCAATGACTGCTTCCTGATGTTTGATATCCCGCTGCTGGTTCAGGTAGGCTTTGTACTGGGCGTCACGCAGCTGGGCTTTTTTCAGGGCATAGGCAGAATAGTTGCCACTGTACATACGCATATTTCCTGCTTCGATTTCCACAACTTTTGTTACGACTTTGTCAAGAAAGTAACGGTCGTGGGATACGATAAATACAGCACCCGGGTAATTCAGAAGATAGGTTTCCAGCCAGGAAATACTCTCCATATCCAGATGGTTGGTAGGCTCATCCAGAAGAAGAATGTCAGGGCTGGCAAGAAGCAGTTTACCCAGAGCTACGCGGGTTTTCTGGCCGCCTGAAAGAGTTTCTATCTGGCGTTCGAAATCTTCTTCTGTGAAACCAAGACCTTTTAATACACCCATGATCTCACTTTTGTAAGCGTAACCATTTTCCAGTTCAAACTGGTGACTCAGTCTTGTGTAAGTATTCATCAGGCTGTCCAGAGCATCTCCGGTGGTGGTTTTCATTTCCTGTTCCAGAGAGCGCAGACGGTTCTCCATATCAATAATGTGCTGTTTGGTGGAAATCAGTTCTTCGTAAATGGTATGATGGCCATGAATGTCCTGATACTGGGCAAGGTAGCCGATATTTTTATCTTTGGCAAGTACCACGTTTCCTGAATCCGGGGAGAGCTCATGCATAATGATTCGCAGCAGAGTCGTCTTGCCTGCACCGTTATTGCCGATGAGAGCTGCCTTTTCGCGGTCTTCTATATGGAAACTGGCATCCTTGAGAATGATTTTTTCGCCAAAGGATTTACAGATATTCTGACATGATAAAATCATAGGAATTCCTCCGTTTGTAATTTGTCCGCGTACTATTATAATCGAAAATGCCTGTTTTTGAAAGCATTTTAAGAGATTTTGTCCAGGGAAAAGAAAGCACCGGATGGATGCATGGAAGAAAATATGATATTCCGGGGAATTTTTCAGAATGAAATTGATAAAAAAATACAGAAATATTTGGTCAAAAAGTACAAATTTAATTTGACAATAAAATAACATCTGGGTATAATTGACATAGATAAGCTAAGGAGGGAAAATTTGTGGAAGCTAAGGAAATTTCGAAAGCGGTAATCAAGCGTCTGCCGCGGTACTACCGCTACCTCGGTGAATTGATGGAGGAGAATGTAGAGCGTATATCTTCAAATGATCTTAGCAAGAAGATGCATGTGACGGCTTCCCAGATTCGTCAGGACTTAAATAATTTCGGTGGTTTTGGTCAGCAGGGTTACGGCTATAATGTACGCTATTTGTATACAGAAATCGGTAAGATCCTTGGGCTAGATACTGTACATCCGATGATTATTCTGGGTGCCGGTAATCTGGGACAGGCATTGGCCAATTATGTGGATTTTGAAAAGCGCGGATTTAAGCTGGTTGGTATTTTTGACGTCAATCCTGTACTTGAGGGGATTGCAGTTCGTGGAATTGAGATTCAGATGTTGAGCGATCTTCCTTTGTTTCTGAAGGAGAATGAGGTTGAGATCGCGATCCTGACTCTTCCTAAAAATAAAGCCAAAGAGATGGCAAAGATTTTAATTGATAATGGAATTAAGGCAATCTGGAATTTTGCACATATTGATCTGGATGCCCCGGAGGATGTAATGGTAGAGAACGTACATCTTTCAGAGAGTCTTATGACTTTGTCCTATAACCTGAGTGAGTACAGAAAGGAACATGAAGGGATGTAAGGGATAACTGTGAAACACAAGGCTGTGGTCATCTGATCACAGCTTTTCTCTTGTATGTAAATGTGTTATTGTAAACAGGAGGTGAACAGATGAGAGAGATTGTAACTGCTGTTGAGATGAAAGAACTGGATCATAATACGATTCAGAAAGCCGGGATATCGTCTCCGGTACTTATGGAGAGGGCGGCATTAAAGACGGTTGAGGAGATTGTACAGAGATTAAAGAATAAAGAAAAAGAGAAAATCCTTGTGGTCTGCGGAACCGGCAACAATGGCGGAGACGGATTGGCGATTGCCAGACTGCTTCAGTTGAGAGGAGTCAGAACCTGGTATTATATTGCGGGTAAGGAAGAGAAAATGACTGCTGAAACTGCCGGACAGCTTAAAACAGCAGAATATTATCAGGTGCCCCGGGTGCATAACCTGGATCTGGATGAATATACTACTATAGTAGATGCCATCTTTGGGGTTGGACTGAGCAGACCTGTAGAGGGAAAATATGCAGAGCTTATCAGTACAATGAACCGGGCATCTGCGTATAAAGTAGCTGTGGATATTCCACTCAGATACCGGATTTGAGAAGGGGATTGCATTCCGGGCAGATCTTACGGTTACCTTTGCTTTTCGCAAAAGAGGGCTGTGTTTTTATCCCGGACGCATGTATGGCGGTGAGATCGTTGTTACGGATATCGGAATCTATTCCATACCCGGAAAGAAAATCTGTATGCATCATCTGGAACGTGAAGATTTGAAAATGCTTCCGGAGAGAGTTCCCTATGGAAATAAAGGAACCTTCGGTAAGGTTCTTCTTATAGCTGGCAGCGAAGGAATGTGCGGAGCTGCATATCTGAGTGCAGCAGCTGCTCTGAAAAGCTCTGCGGGAATGGTGAGAATTCAGACCGTGGAGGCCAACAGGATTCCGTTGCAGACACTGTTGCCGGAAGCCATGATCACCTGTGATTTTGATGAGAAAAAAAACCAGGCAATGCTTGACTGGTGTGATGTGCTTGTGATAGGACCGGGTCTTGGAACCGGAGCGCAGAGCAGGGAAAGAGCTCAGTGGTTCCTGGCGAAGGCAGCTGAGTGTAAAAAAACAGTAATTCTGGATGCAGATGGCCTGAATCTTCTGTCAGTCCATGACAACTGGAAGTGTTTTATCGGGGAACATGTGATCCTGACACCTCATATTGGTGAGATGAGTCGTCTGTGCGGAAAAGAAATCGGTAAGATCCAGGATTGTCTGGCACAGACCGCAGCTGATTATGCAAAGGAGTCTGGAGCGGTTTGCGTTCTGAAGGATGCCTGTACTGTGGTGGCAGATGCTTTTGGAGATATGTATTTGAACATTTCGGGTAATGCAGGAATGGCTACAGCGGGAAGTGGAGATGTGTTAAGCGGTGTGCTTGCCGGTATACAGTGTATGTATCTGGCAGCAGAAAAGAAATTTTCTCCTGTTATGCTGGCTGCACTTGGTGTATATGTGCATGGGCTGGCAGGTGATCTGGCTGCTGAAACAGTAGGGCAGCGGGGGATGACCGCAGGAGATATCATCTGTTTTCTGCCGGAAATACTAAGATAGAATATTCATTTTGGGGCAGTAAATCTGTGAAACAATTTGCAGATATTAACATGAAAAAATAACAGAGGAAAATTATTATGAAGAAAGATAGCAGAGTAAAAGCAGTCATTTCACTGGATGCAGTAGAACATAATTTCCGGGAAATGAGAAAAAATATTGCAGAAGAGACAAAGATGATCGCGGTCATAAAGGCTGACGCTTATGGACATGGCGCGGTGCCGATTGCACATCTCATTGAGGATTATGATTATATCTGGGGATTTGCGGCTGCAACTGCGGAAGAAGCGATTCATCTGCGAGAAGCCGGGATTACAAAACCAATCCTGATCCTTGGAATTGTTTTTGATGAATATTTTCCGGAACTTGTCCGTTATGAGATCCGTCCTGCAGTGTGCGAATATGAGGAGGCAAGGAAACTTTCAGACGAAGCGGTTCTGCAGAAAAAAACTGTACATATTCATATTGCTCTGGACACAGGAATGACCAGGATCGGTTTTGCGGATACACAGGAAAATGTAGAGGAAATTAAAAAAATTTCAGAACTTCCAAATCTTGAGATTGAGGGTATGTTTACTCATTTTGCAAGAGCAGATGAGTATGACAGAAGTCCGGCTATGGTACAATTGGAGCGGTATCTGGATTTTTCAAGGCGCGTAGAAGAGGCAGGAGTAGAAATTCCTCTACATCATTGTTCTAACAGTGCGGGCATCATACGTATGCCGGAAGCAAATCTGAATATTGTCCGCGCCGGAATCACAATTTATGGAATTTATCCTTCTTCTGAGGTGGAGAGAGACATTGTAAAGCTTGAGCCGGTTATGGAACTTAAGAGTCATGTGACTTATGTGAAGGACGTTCCTGCCGGAGCAGCGATCAGCTACGGCGGTACTTATGTGGCTGACAGGAAGCTTCGTGTGGCAACTGTTCCGGTGGGCTATGCAGACGGCTATTCCAGGCAGCTTTCCAATAAAGGCTGGGTTCTGATACATGGACAAAAGGCTCCGATCCTTGGCAGAGTCTGTATGGACCAGTTTATGGTAGATGTGACTGAGATTGGTGATGTGAAGAAGGGCGATGAGGTAACACTGATCGGCAGAGACGGGGATGAGTTTATCGGTATTGAGGAGATTGGTGATCTCTGTGGCAGATTTTCCTATGAGTTTGCCTGTGATATCAGCCCGCGTGTGCCGAGAGTCTATATTAAAAACGGGAAAGAAATATAATGTTACTGTTTGCTGAATAGAGACGAAGTGAGCGATAACTGATTTTTATATACCACGCATGTATACACAAGAAAAAGGTGGAAATACTTTATCTTAACCGGACAGGAAATATCCGGCTGATAACAAGGTTTCTTCTTATGGCAATGTTGTAAATTGAAACCGGAAAGAATCGGAGTGTGAATTGTGTGGTAATTAAAAGAGGGGATATATTTTATGCTGATCTTCGCCCTGTAGTGGGGAGTGAACAGGGTGGAATCCGGCCGGTTCTGATCATTCAGAATAACGTAGGTAACCGGCACAGCCCTACAGTGATCTGTGCTGCTATTACATCAAAAATGAACAAGGCTAAGCTTCCTACACATATTGAGATCAATGCGGAACTCTATGGGATTGAAAAAGATTCTGTGATTTTGCTGGAACAGCTTCGTACTATAGATAAAAGAAGATTAAAAGATAAAGTCTGTCATCTGGATGATGCGATGCTGGATAAGGTGAATCATGCACTTGAGATCAGTCTGGAGCTTACGTTCTGATTTTACTTTTTAAGGGATATATCATCTGATCCGGTATTGCGATTTTTTGGCTTGCATGTCTCGGATAGTAGTGCGTGAACAATAAATGAACAGTAATTTTTGGTATCTCTGTCCGGTCAGTATCTTGACGATTAATGGAGAAAGTGATATATTTTACCAGTAATTACGCATATTCAATAAGGAGGAGACTGAATAATATAATGGAAGATGGCAGTAGTATGCCCCTCTGGGGCTTATTTGTTTTACTGTTACTGTTGTGGCTGAATGGAATCTTTTACGGGTTTGCCGCAGCGCTGAGAAACATAAGTGAGAATGATACACAGAAGAAAGCAGAGGAAGGCGATAAAAAAGCACAGATGCTGATGACTCTGATCGACAAACCGGCGCAGTTTGTCAATGTAATTCCGCTGATCGTAATGGCATGTGGTATTTGTTTTGGTACTTTTCTGGTCCCATATGCTGTGGATGCATTTTATCCATACATAAAGCATGTGCCTGCACTGATCCTGGTAATGGCATTGTGCGTGATTTTTCTTGCTGCAATCGGTATTCTGGCTTTTCGGCGGGTTGGTACTTATCATCCTGAAGCTTATGCATATAAGTATCTGAACCTGGTACATTTCTGGCTGAATCTGTTAAAGCCTTTTACTGTATTTGTCACCTGGATCGCCAGACTGGCAGCAGTGCCTTTTGGTGTGGAGATAAACCGTACAGAAAAGTCTGTCACAGAAGAGGAAATCATTTCCATTGTAGATGAAGCTCATGAACAGGGCGTCATCCAGGAGAATGAGGCGGAAATGATCCAGAATATCATATCTTTTAATGAGACAGAAGCCCATGATATCATGACTCACAGAAAGAATGTGGTGGCCTTTGACGAGGAGATATTGCTCAAGAACATGATTGACACTATGCTGGAAGAGGGGAATTCCCGTTATCCGGTATATGAGGAGAATATTGACAATATCAAAGGAATTGTCCATTATAAAGATGCGCTTAAGTTTATGACACAGAATCCCTGGGCGAAGTTCAAACCGTTGAAGGAACTGCCCGGAATTATCCGCCAGGCATCCCTGATTCCTGAAACAAGGGGGATTGGAGATCTTTTTCATACTATGCAGGCCAGAAAGATCCATATGGCAATTGTTGTGGATGAATATGGCCAGACAGCCGGGATCGTTACCATGGAGGATATTCTGGAGGAGATTGTCGGAGATATTCTGGATGAATATGATGAGGATGAAATTACGATCCGCGCACAGAAAGATAACAGTCTGATCATTGACGGGCTTGCTTATCTGGAGGATGTGGAAGAAGAGTTGGATGCAGATTTTGGGGATACAGAGTTTGAAACACTGAACGGTTATCTGACCAATATTCTGGGACATATTCCTACAGATAAGGATGTTGATACAAGCATAAAAGCGATTGGATACTGCTTTACGATCTTGTCTATTGGTAATAAAACCATTGGCAAGGTTAAGGTGGAGCGGGATAATAATGTTGCTGTATAAACAGCAGCAGATAAAAATAATTAACAAAAGGAGAAAGAAAGATGTCAGGACATTCAAAATTTGCAAACATTAAGCATAAGAAAGAGAAAAACGATGCAAAAAAAGGTAAGATTTTTACAGTAATCGGACGTGAGCTGGTTATGGCTGTCAAAGCAGGCGGTCCGGATCCGAATAATAACAGCAAACTTCGTGATGTAATTGCCAAAGCGAAAGCAAACAACATGCCAAACGATACAATTGAACGTGGTATCAAAAAAGCAGCAGGTGCTGATTCTGCAGATAACTACGAGAAAGCTGTATATGAAGGATATGGTCCGAACGGTGTTGCTATCATTGTTGAGACTCTGACAGACAACAAGAACCGTACAGCAGGTAATGTACGTAATGCATTTACAAAGGGTAACGGAAGCATCGGAACTCAGGGATGTGTATCCTATATGTTTGATCAGAAAGGTCAGATCATTATTGACAAAGAAGAGTGTGAGATGGATGCAGACGAGATTATGATGCTTGCTCTGGATGCCGGTGCTGAGGATTTCAGCGAGGAAGAGGACAGTTATGAGATTCTCACTGCTCCGGATGATTTCAGTGCAGTTCGCGAAGCTCTGGAAAAAGCAGGTCTGCCTATTGCAGAAGCACAGGTTGCCATGATTCCTCAGACTTATGTGGAGCTTACAGATGAGCAGGCACTCAAGGATCTTCAGAGAACTCTGGATCTTCTGGATGATGACGATGATGTCACAGATTACTGGACAAACTGGGATGAGCAGTAAAATACCGCAGGTATATTGAGACTGCCTGTTTTGGGTTATTGCTGTCGGACATGTATAGTTTATAAAAGAAACACACATAATACCTCCATAGAGAAAATGGAGGTATTTTTATGTCTGAAAACAGATATGGAGAAAAAAGAGAAGAGTCTGAAACAGGGATGAAGCTGCAAAACTGTGAGACACAGGAGTCAGAAAATAAAGTTCAGGAAAGTACCAATGAGCAGATCAAAGATATGGGACAGGTGGTTTTAAACAGCAATTCCCGAAAACACAAGGTAGAGCTTCTGACCATCATTGGTGAGGTGGAAGGTCATGAGTCTGCACCCTCCCATTCCAAAACTACAAAATATGAGCATGTACTTCCAAAGCTTGCCATCATTGAGGATGATGAAGAAATAGAAGGCTTGCTGATCCTTTTAAACACAGTGGGAGGAGATGTGGAGGCTGGGCTTGCCATTGCAGAGATGATTGCCTCATTAAGTATACCAACAGTGTCACTGGTTCTGGGCGGCGGACATTCTATCGGAGTTCCGATGGCCGTATCTGCGGACTATTCTTTCGCAGTACCAAGTGCTACGATGGTGATCCATCCGGTACGTTCCAATGGTATGTTTATCGGAGTGGCTCAGACTTACCGGAATATGGAGAAAATTCAGGACCGTATCACTACATTTATTTCCGAACACTCCAGAGCATCTCAGAAACGTCTGGAAGAGCTGATGCTTGATACTTCTCAGCTGGTAAAAGATGTAGGAACCATGCTGGAAGGAAAAGAGGCAGTAAAAGAAGGGCTGATCGATGAGGTTGGCGGTATTAAGGAAGCGTTGGCAAAATTATATGAAATGATAGAAAAAGAGTGTTGAAAGTGAAAAAATGTTACGGTTCACATACCACTATCCCGCGAGGTGTTTTGGCATGAATATGCCAAAATCCCGAGACATACAAGCCAAAATTCCATTGCCGCAGGCAATCTGGAATGAATTTTGGCTACGTTACTGAGAACGGAGTGAGCAGTAACAAAAAAATCTTATATATGCTACAAATCAACCCTTGCCATATGTCAGATTTTGGCGTATTATTAATAGAGGTTTATTATTTGCGAGGAGGAAAACCATGTATAAGATTTTAAAAGCTGAAACACTGGCAGCTAAGATCCATCTTATGGTTGTACACGCACCGCGTGTTGCAAGCCATTGTCAGCCAGGACAATTTATTATCGTTAAGTTAGATGAGAAGGGTGAGAGAATCCCTCTTACTATCTGTGATTATGATCGTGAAGAGGGTACGGTCACAATCGTATTCCAGGAGATTGGTGTATCTACCATCAAGATGGCAGAATTAAAAGCAGGAGATGCATTCCGCGATTTCGTAGGACCTCTTGGATGTCCTTCTGAATTTGTTGAGGAAGATATCGAAGAATTAAAGAAAAAGAAAATGGTATTTGTTGCCGGCGGTGTTGGTACAGCCCCTGTTTACCCACAGGTAAAATGGCTCCATGAACATGGAATCACAGCAGATGTTATTCTTGGTGCAAAAACTAAGGATATGGTTATCCTTGAGAAAGAACTGGGAGAAGTTTCCAATCTTTATGTTACTACAGATGACGGTTCCTATGGCCGTGCAGGTATGGTTACTAAGACTCTTGAGGATCTGGTAACAAACGAAGGCAAACATTACGATGTCTGTGTAGCAATCGGACCGATGATCATGATGAAATTTGTCTGTCTTCTTACCAAGAAGCTTGGCATTCATACAATTGTCAGCATGAACCCGATCATGGTTGACGGAACAGGTATGTGTGGCGCATGCCGTCTTCAGGTTGGCGATGAGATTAAGTTTGCATGTGTAGACGGACCGGAATTCGACGGACATCTCGTTGATTTCGACCAGGCTATGAAGAGAAGCCAGATGTATAAGACTGAAGAGGGACGTGCATTACTGAAACTTCAGGAAGGTGATACCCATCATGGCGGATGTGGACATTGTGGAGGTGACAAGTAATGGCAGATGCAAAGATGTTAAAGAAAGTTCCTGTAAGAGAACAGGATCCAAAGGTGCGTGCAACAAACTTTGAAGAAGTTTGTCTTGGATACAATCAGGAAGAAGCAATGGAAGAAGCACAGAGATGCTTAGGCTGTAAGAAACCGAAATGTGTGGAAGGCTGTCCTGTATCCATTAATATTCCTGGATTTATTGAAGAGATTAAAGAGGGAAAGATCGAAGAAGCATACAAAGTGATCGGATTATCCTCCGCACTTCCGGCTATCTGTGGACGTGTATGTCCTCAGGAATCCCAGTGTGAGGGTAAATGTATCCGCGGAGTCAAAGGTGAAGCTGTTTCTATCGGTAAACTGGAGAGATTTGTTGCTGACTATGCTCTGGAACATGATATCAAACCTGTTGGAGCAGAAGTTAAGAACGGACATAAAGTTGCAGTGATCGGTTCCGGTCCTTCCGGACTTACCTGTGCAGGTGATCTTGCAAAAGCTGGTTATGATGTAACTGTATTTGAAGCTCTTCATGAACTTGGCGGTGTTCTTGTTTACGGTATTCCGGAGTTCCGTCTTCCGAAACAGAAAGTTGTTAAGAAAGAAATTGAAAAAGTTAAAGAATTAGGTGTTAAATTCGAGACTAATGTTGTTATCGGTAAATCCACAACAATCGATCAGCTGATCGAGGACGAAGGATTTGAAGCTGTATTTATCGGATCAGGTGCCGGACTTCCAATGTTCATGGGTATCCCGGGTGAGAATGCAAGCGGTGTATTCTCTGCCAACGAATATCTTACAAGAAGCAACCTGATGAAAGCTTTTGATGATTCTTATGATACACCGATCGCGGCAGGAAAGAAAGTAGCAGTTGTAGGCGGTGGTAATGTTGCTATGGATGCTGCAAGAACAGCTTTAAGACTTGGTGCTGAAGTACATATCGTATACAGAAGAAGTGAAGCAGAGCTTCCTGCACGAGCAGAGGAAGTTCATCACGCAAAAGAAGAGGGAATCATCTTTGATCTTCTTACTAACCCGAAGGAAATCCTTGTAGATGAGAACGGTCATGTAAAAGGTATGAAGGTTGTCAAGATGGAACTTGGTGAGCCGGATGCTTCCGGAAGACGTCGTCCGGTTGAAATTCCGGGATCTGAATATGACATGGATGTAGATACAGTTATCATGTCTCTTGGTACTTCCCCGAACCCTCTTATCTCTTCTACAACAAAAGGTCTTGAAGTCAATAAGAGAAGATGTATCATTGCTGAAGAAGAAACAGGTAAGACATCTAAAGATGGTGTATATGCCGGCGGTGATGCTGTTACAGGTGCAGCTACTGTTATCCTTGCCATGGGTGCAGGTAAAGCTGGTGCCAAAGGTATCGATGAATATCTTAAAAATAAATAATGTAAATGGTACTTGACAGATTTTGACGTCTGTGGCATGATTACTAGTGTTGATAATCATGAAAAGCTTAGAAGGTGTTTACAGGGATTTATTTTCCGTCAGAGAGAGGAAGCCATCGGCTGGAAGCTGCCTCAGGTTCAGATATTTCCTGAATTTCCCACCGGAGCTGCGTTTCTGAATGACAGTATTTACTGAGTAGGAAATGACGTTACTGCGCGTTAAGCAGACCGAGAGCCTGTAGAAAATGCAGGAAGCAGGGTGGTACCGCGGATTATAAGCTTCGTCCCTTTTGAGGGGCGGAGCTTTTTTATCGTATAGGAAACAAGGAAAGTTCCAGAACCGTCCGATAAATCTATGTAGTAGAAAAGGAGTTTCAACATGAAAGAAAGATTGCAGAAGATCAAAGAAGAGGCAATTGCACGGATCAAAGAGTCAAAGAATCCGGAATCTCTCAATGATGTGAGAGTCTCTGTACTTGGAAAAAAAGGTGAGCTGACAGCACTGTTAAAGAGTATGAAGGATGTGGCTCCGGAGGAACGCCCGGTCTTTGGTCAGCTGGTAAACGACACCAGAGCTGAGATTGAGAAGGTTATGGAAGAGGCGAAAAAAAATATGGATAAGCTTCTTCTGGATGCAAAACTGAAATCAGAAGTTATCGACGTAACCCTTCCGGCTAAGAAGAATAACGTAGGTCATCGTCATCCGAACACCATCGCACTGGAAGAAGTAGAGCGTATCTTCATTGGTATGGGCTACGAAGTGATCGAAGGACCAGAAGTAGAGTATGACCTTTATAATTTCGAGAAACTGAATATTCCGGCAAATCATCCGGCAA
>ERZ779843.3633-NODE-3633-length-12736-cov-11.558079_pt1 | contig 12736 bp, 5 predicted proteins | sample MGYA00511560_ERZ779843 | MGnify/ENA primary metagenome ERZ779843 (study PRJEB29588, sample SAMEA2158062) | human gut metagenome | biome: human gut; feature: human-associated habitat; material: faeces | place: Denmark | collected 2008/2010 ... | reverse complement strand
GCTACGCCCCTGCGACCCCATTTTCAAAAATTATATAGGTTTATCGACAGTCTGAGGGCAGGTAACACTACCTGCCCTCGCTGTCACTTTGATTTTATTTCGCCGTTGTTGCCTTTGCGGAAATGTACTCGCTGAACCTGTTGCTTCCGTCAACCGTTTTGAATGACTTCATACGGAAGGAATACGTTGTTCCCTTTGCGAGCGGGGCGACAACCATTGTCGTTACGTTCTTATCTTTGATAACGTTTATCTGCGTCCACTTTCCGCCCTTATACTGTTCAATGACATATCCCGAGGCGATTGTGTTGCGGCTCCAGCTGAGCTTTACCGCCGTCTGCGACAACGCCGTTGCGTTGAACTTAGCCACGTTCGCAATTCTGGTCGTTCCGGCCATCGAAACATAGCCGCCGTAGGTTGTCTTTGTGCCGTTTGTCTTATACGCTCTTATTCTGAACGAATATTTCGTATCCGGGTTAAGACCCTTGACAATGAACTTCAGCGTCGTGTTATTCTTTGTTACCGCTATCTGCGTCCACTTTCCGCCCTTGTACTGCTCTATCGCATATCCAGTAACGTTAGCGTTACGTTCCCATTCAAGAGTTATCCATGTAGCCGTGGTCGAGGTAACTCTTGCATTCTTCACTGCCGCAGGAGGAGTTTCCGCCTTAACCGTGGTATAGCCGCTGTAGTTTGTCTTGCCATCGGCATTCTTGTATGTCTTTATGCGGAATGAATAAGGTGTTGCGTCCGCCAGCCCCTTTACAGTAAAGGTAAGCGTTGTGTTGTTCTTTGTTACCGCTATTTGCGTCCACTTTCCGCCCTTGTACTGTTCGATTATGTAGCCTGTAACCTTATCGTTCCTGTTCCAGTCCAGCTTTACAGCTGTAGGAGATATTGCGGTGCCGACAAATTTGTCGGTATTTGTAAGCTGCGTTTTTGCCGCAAGCCTTACATAGTTGCTGTATGCCGTACCCGACGATAAAGTCTTATATGCCCTCATCCTGAACGTGTACGTTGTATCGGCGGCAAGTCTGCTTACATTGTACGAAACCGTGGAGTTGTTATTTATCTTTGCAATCTGTGTCCACTTTCCGCCTTTGTACTGCTCTATCTCATAGCCGCTCGCATTTGCGTTCTTATCCCACTTCAGCGAAACACTCGATGAAGTCGCCGATCCAGCCGCAAAGCCTGTAGGAGTTGCAACATCATTTTCGATCTTGATTTCCGTATAACCGAGAATATAGTAGTATTTGTATTTTGAATTGTAACTGTAATCCTGTCTGACCTGAGTTCCGTTCAGATAGAATTTTGCTTTTTTGAGATTATACTCATAGCAGTCGGCATTGATGTATATATAGCACCAGTACGTCTTGCCCTTCTCAAATACAGTCGGTGTTTTCCACTCTTCATCGTCATACCAGTCAATACTTATAAGGCTCATATGCTCAGGAAGATTATGTGAGATTAAACTCTTTGCCGGAGTTCCTCCTGCCTTAGGAGGTGTTATCTGTACATATATATTCTGATCATACTCTTCAAACGGCACCCTCAGACTGTTAATCACTACCCTTCCGTCATTGGAAACCGTGAACAGTTCCTTGTCTTCGGATGTCAGCCAGAATCCTTCTCTGTAAGTATCAAGCCTGCATCGGAATATATAACCGGGAGAAAGCGCATATCCCGACTTAGGCGTTACCTTGAATTCGACCACATAACAGTTATCTACTATAAGCTCGTCATCGTCGTAAACCTCTTCGTTATATTCCCATGTGTTTAAAAGCGGCGTGACAAGAGTTACCGAATATTTATCAGGTTCCGACGAAGTAAGCTGCAGATCGTTTACCTGTCTGTAAGGCAGGAAGTTGCTGATTTCGACCCCGACCGTCCTGATTCCTTCGTCGCAAACAAGAACGCTCTTAAATGCAATCTCGTTAAGTCCGATGTAAATATGGTCTGCCGCTTGCCATTCATTTGCGGGATCCTCAAACCTGCGCATCTTTACTGTGCCTGTTGTATACGCTGCAACGTATCCGCTGTTCAGCTTTACTTTTACAAATATGTTGTATTTGAAGCCTTTGCACAGCTGAATATCGTTTACTATATTGTTTCCGTAAACATCACGGATATTGTTTATCGTCAGACTGTATTTTTCGGGTTCACCCGACGCAACGCTGACGTCGCTTAACTTCGATCCACCGTGAAAACCTGACACGACCGCCTTGATTTCCGTTACGGCTTCAAAGTCATAATCAATTATTATTATCTCGTTGATTCTCAGCACATTGCCGTAATTTATAACAGCCTTATACAGCATTGTGCATTTTTCCGTAACCTCCGGCGGCGTATACGACAGTTCGTTTATAGCTTCGGGAATTCCTGTGAACGAGCCGAAATTTTTGGATACATACCAATCTACCGTTTTTATCGGATCGCCCGTGCCGAACGGATTGGGAGCCTGAGTGAGCAGTTTGATTTCGCCTACGCTGTTGCTGTTGACGGTAAAACGTGTGCGTTTATTATTGCTCAGCACATAATTATTTCTGTCTGTCTTCAGCCTGCAGATTTCGTCTGCGCCTCTTGCGGCCATAGCCTTCTTTTCGTCAATGCCGGCCTGCGGTGCGGTAAGCAGAGTCGTGTACTCTACCTTTTCTGCAGAATTTGTGATCGTACCCGCTTTAGAAGTAAGTACCGCCTTCTCGGTAGGATAATATACCTCTATATCATTTGGGCTAAGCGGCATTGTTCCGCCCAGGAGCGTTATGTTGTAATACTTTTTCTGTAACGCCTCGTCACTTGTAACACGGACAAAATACGGATCGGAAATTATCGTTCCCGTTTTATCGGTCACTCTGCCCTTGCTCTTGTTTGTGATGGTTCCGCCCGTCATAACCAGCGATGCGTAATAAGCGCAACCGTCTATCGAGGAGAGCGCTATACTGGAGGTAGTTACTATAGTACCTCCGTTTATCAGAGCAGTAGAATTAAGCGTTCCGTGTCCTCCGCCGGCAAAACCGTTATCCAGCTTTATCGGAGTACCGATCTGTGCGTCAAAATAACCGTCGTTGATTACAAGATCCGACGCACTCAGCTTGATCATTTCACAATACATCGCATTGGTACCCGTGTAGCAGAATGTACCTCCGTTTATAACGATCGTACTTCTGTTCTCAGCCAAAAACAGATTCTGGGCTACATCCTTGGCATAGAAATACATTTTACCCGTTCCCACCGAGTCCTCGATGGTCAGCTTACTGTATTCGACGCTTAACAGATGATCCTTCGAGTCAATACTGTTACCTGTCTTTTTAAGCGTATATCCGGCAAGGTCCAGCGTCTTGTCACTTTCTATAGGCGGACACAATCTCGTCAGATAGTTAGGCTGATATTCCTCAGGGTCGCAGTCAATATCTGCGCCAAGCCTTATCTTAGACTCCTCACTGCCGTTGTATGCCAATCTCAGCTGCCGGTAATTGCGGACGATAAGGTATCCGTCACTTGAATACTCTGTGCTTTCGCCATCGGTGCCTGCGGCACTGATAGGTATGATTGTCAGCGGCAGTGCGGTTATCATAATAGCAAGTGCCGCAAACAAAGCCGTAATGCGTTTAAATTTTATTTTCATAATCCTTTACCTCCTCATTATAATTTTCAATGTTCATATAAGCCCACTGCTCTTTATTATATTTTACACCGTATTCAGCAAAATGACATTACCCAGATGGGTAAATTATGCAATTCATCTTGATACCTCATTGCCTTTTTCGTTATTGTGAAGCTCATCTTCTGTAATTGTGCGGTTTTCCGCCCGAAAGCACAACCGCAGGTTTTCGCATATCTCTTGCAGACAGAATACCGGCTAAGGTGGTTTGACATAAGATTCGACAGGCAATAAACAGAAAAACGGACATCGGTAAATGCCAATGCCCGTTTTTATATTCAGTTTAACCTCTTACCTCTTCGTCTTAACCGTAAGCACCTTGCTCCACGAGCCGTACTGCTTAGTATTTCCGTAAGTCTTATACGCTCTTATTCTGAACTTATAGCTTGTATTAGCCTTTAAGCTCTTTATCGTACAGTTTGTAGAAGTAGCCTTAGTACCCGTGTAAACAGTCACCCACTTACCGCCCTTGTACTGCTGTAACTGGTAACCGCTTGCGGTCGTACCCTTGTTCCAGCCGAGCGTTATTGAATTCTTGGTTGTGGCTTTCACCTTGAATCCACCAACACCGTAAGGGTTGGTGTTAACCTTGACTTCACTGCTCCACGAACCGTACTGCTTTGATGAACCGTAAGTCTTGTAAGCTCTGATTCTGAATCTGTAGCCGGCTGTACCTGCCTTGAGCTTCTTTACAGTATAGCTTGTGTTGGTAGCCTTTGTTCCGGTGTAGATAGTTACCCACTTGCCGTCCTTGTACTGCTGTAACTGGTAACCGCTTGCAGTCGTACCCTTGTTCCACTTCAATGTCACTGAGGTACTTGACTTTGACGAACACTTGAAACCGCCAACACCGTAAGGGTTGGTGTTAACTTTAACTTCACTGCTCCACGAACCATACTGCTTAGTATTTCCGTAAGTCTTGTAAGCTCTGATTCTGAATCTATAGCCGGCAGTACCTGCCTTTAAGCCCTTTACAGTGTAGCTTGTGTTGGTAGCCTTTGTTCCGGTATAAATAGTTACCCACTTGCCATCCTTATACTGCTGTAACTGGTAGCCGCTTGCCGTTGTACCCTTGTTCCATTTTAATGTCACAGATGTACTCGACTTTGAAGAACACTTGAATCCGCCAACACCGTAAGGGTTTGTGTTAACGGAAAGTGCCGATGTATAATCACTGTAAGCACCGTTCTTGACCGCTCTCATACGGAACTTGTATCCTGCTGTTCCTGCCGCTAATCCCTTGATGGTAAATGAGGTCGTTGCATTGCCTGTTATCTTTGCAACATTAGTCCACTTGCCACTCTTGTACTGCTCTATCTCGTAACCGCTTGCATTTGCATTCTTGTTCCACTGCAATGTTACATTGGTGCTGGTTAATGATTTAACCTTGAAGCCGGTAACATTGGCAAGCTTTTCAGCTTTAATAAGCTCATAGTCAAAACCGTTGTCTTTGGCATATTTTTCGCCGGCAGTGCCGGGATAGCAGTAGATTTTGAAGCCATCTAACTTTTTATTCTCGTTATTATCATAGTAATAGCCAAAAGCAAGATCTCCTATACTCGTCACACTGTCAGGAATGGTTACATTTTTAAGACTTGCGCAATTTTTAAAAGCGCCTCTGTCTATACTCGTCACACTATCCGATAGCGTTACATTCGTAAGGCTTATGCAACCGCTGAAAGTCGAGAATTCAATGCTCGTAACGCCATTGGGTATCGTTATGCTTGTTAAGTTTGTGCATCCACTAAAAGCTCGTCTGTCTATGTTTGTCACGCTGTCGGGTATCGTTATACTTGTTAAGTTCGTACACCCGTTAAAAGCCCCATCTTCTATATCTATCACACTATTAAGAATACTGTAACTTTTACCTTTTTGTCCAGCGGGATAACATTTTATAGTAGTTTTATCTTTATTGTACAGAACGCCATTTACAGAAGTATATCTTGAATTTTCAGCCGCAACATTTATTGCGGTAAGGTTCGTGCAACCGCCGAAAGCCCAATCGTTTATAATCATCACACTGTTCGGTATCGTTACACTTGTAAGACTTGCGCAACCGTCAAAAGCATATGAATATATCCACTTCACACCATCAAGTATCTTATAATTATTACCCTTTTTTTCTGCGGGATAACATATTAGTTCAGTTTTATCTTTATTGTACAGAACACCGTTCACAGAAACATAATTCTTATTTCCTGTTGCAACATTTATTGCTGTAAGACTTGTACAACCCAAGAAAGCATAATTGTCTATACTCGTCACGCTGTCCGGTATTGTTATGCTTGTAAGGTTTGCGCAACCGCTGAAAGCATCATAGCCTATCTCCGTCACACTGTTAGGTATCGTTATGCTTGTAAGGTTTGTGCAACCGCTGAAAGCCTCCCAGTCTATACTAGTCACACCATCAATTATAGTATAATTTTTATCTTTTTTTCCGGCAGGATAACATATTATAGTAGTTCTCTCCTTATTGTACAGAACGCCGTTCACAGAAACATAATTCTTATTGTCTGTTGCAACATTTATTGCTGTAAGACTTGTACAACCCAAGAAAACATAATCGCCTATACTCGTCACATTGTCAGGTATCGTTATACTCGTAAGACTTGTGCAACCGCTGAAAGCATAATCGTCTATACTCGTCACACTGTTCGGTATCACTAGACTGGTAAGACTTGTGCAACCGTCGAAAGTACTACCGCCTATAAACGTCACACTCTCAGGTATCGTTATACTTTTAAGGCTTGTGCAATTTTGGAAAGTGCTAATGAGTATACTCGTCACACTGTCCGGTATCTTTATGCTTGCAAGGCTTGTACAACCTTCGAAAACGCTACCGAAGAAATCACCTATCTCTGTCACGCTATCTGGTATTGTTATACTTGCAAGGCTTGTGCAACCATAGAAAGCACCATCACCTATACTCGTCACACCGTCAGGTAGTGTTATACTTGTAAGACTTGAACAATCATAGAAAGCCCAATCGCCTATACTCGTCACACCGTCAGGTAGCATTATACTTGCAAGGCTTGAGCAATCATAGAAAGCCCTATCGCCTATACTCGTCACACTCTTCCCGTCAATCTCCGCCGGAATATCAACCTTTTCCGCACTACCGTTGTAACCGGTAATCTCCACAGTACCATCATCAAGCACGCGGTACTCAAAATCCCCATAAGTCTCCGCCCCTGCGCACACCGCACAGATTACAACCATCGCTGCAAAGGTCACAAGACCCAGCAACCACTTTTTCACTTTCATGTTATCCTCTCCTTATAACGAATCTTTCGGTACAATATGTATCCGATGCGAACTATTAAGTCCGCTTACCTCTTCGTCTTAACCGTAAGCTCCTTGCTCCACGAGCCATACTGCTTAGTATTTCCGTAAGTCTTATACGCTCTTATTCTGAACTTGTAGCTTGTATTTGCCTTTAAGCTCTTTATCGTACAGCTTGTAGAAGTAGCCTTAGTACCCGTGTAAACAGTCACCCACTTACCGCCCTTATACTGCTGTAACTGGTAACCGCTTGCGGTCGTACCCTTGTTCCAGCCGAGCGTTATTGAATTCTTGGCTGTGGATTTAGCCTTGAATCCGCCAACGCCGTAAGGGTTGGTGTTAACTTTAACTTCACTGCTCCACGAGCCGTACTGCTTAGTATTTCCGTAGGTCTTGTACGCTCTTATTCTGAATCTGTAGCCTGCCGTACCTGCCTTTAAGCCCTTTACAGTGTAGCTTGTGTTGGTAGCCTTTGTTCCGGTGTAGATAGTTACCCACTTGCCGCCCTTGTACTGCTGTAACTGGTAGCCACTTGCCGTTGTGCCCTTGTTCCACTTTAATGTAACAGAGGTACTTGACTTTGTAGAACACTTGAAACCGCCTACGCCGTAAGGATTGGTATTAACCTTAACTTCACTGCTCCACGAACCATACTGCTTAGTATTTCCATAAGTCTTGTACGCTCTTATACGGAATCTGTAGCCTGCCGTACCTGCCTTGAGCTTCTTTACAGTGTAGCTTGTATCGGTAGCCTTAGTACCGGTGTAGATAGTTACCCACTTGCCGTCCTTGTACTGCTGTAACTGGTAACCGCTCGCTGTCGTACCCTTGTTCCATTTCAATGTAACAGAAGTGCTTGTCTTTGACGAACACTTGAATCCGCCAACGCCGTAAGGATTGGTATTAACAGTCAATACTGACGTATAATCGCTGTAAGCACCGTCCTTGACCGCTCTCATACGGAACTTGTATCCTGCTGTTCCTGCCGCTAATCCCTTGACGGTATAAGAAATCGTTGCGTTGCTTGTTATCTTTGCAACATTGACCCACTTACCGCCCTTGTACTGCTCAATTTCGTAACCGCTTACACTCGTGTTCTTGTTCCACTGCAATGTTACATTGGTGCTGGTTAATGACTTAACCTTGAAGCCGGTAACATTGGCAATAGTAGGCTTGTCAAGAAGTACATAGTCAAATTCGTTATCTATGGCGTATTTTTCTCCGGCTGTGCCACTGTAGCAGTAGATTTTGAAATTATCGATTTTCTTGACGCTATCGTCATATTCGTCATAATAATATCCGAAAGCATAATCGCCTATACTCGTCACACTGTTAGGTATCGTTATACTTGTAAGGTTTGTGCAACCTCCAAAAGAATACCTGCCTATCCACGTCACACTGTCCGGTATCGTTATACCTGTAAGACTTGTGCAATTGGCGAAAGCTTCATTACCAATATACATCACACCGTTCTGTATCGTTACACTCGTAAGGTTTGTGCAATTGCTGAAAGCTCCGGGACCTACCAACGGCACACTGTCCGGTATCGTTATACTTTTTAGGCTTGCGCAATATTCAAAAGCATAAACGCCTATACTCGTCACACTGTTCGGTATCGTTACACTTGAAAGACTTATGCAGCCGTTGAAAGCATAATCGTCTATCTCTGTCACGCTGTCCGGTATCTTATAATTATTATCTTTTTTCCGGCAGGATAACATATTATAGTAGTTTTATCTTTATTGTAGAGGACGCCATTTACGGAAACATAATTTGAGTTTTCAGATGCAACATTTATTGCTGTAAGACTTGTACAATTTTCAAAAGCTCCACCACTTATACTCGTCACGCTGTTCGGAATAGTTATGCTTGTAAGACTTGTACAATTGCTGAAAACACAAAAACCTATACTCGTCACACTGTCTGGTATTGTGACACTTGTGATATTCTCACAATATTCGAAAGCATAATTGCCTATACTTGTCACACTCTTCCCGTTAATCTTCTCCGGAATTTCAACCTTTTCCGCACTACCGATATACTTTGTAATTTTCACCGTACCATCATCAAGCACACTATAATCAAAATCCCCATAAGTCTCCGCACTTGCGCACACCGCACAGATTACAACCATTGCCGCAAAGGTCACCAGCCCCAGTAGCCACTTTTTCAGTTTCATGTTATCCTCTCCTTATAACGAATCTTTCGGTACAATATGTATCCGATGCGAACTATTAAGTCGGATTACCTCTTTGTCCTTACCGTAAGCTCCTTGCTCCACGAACCGTACTGCTTAGTATTTCCATAAGTCTTATACGCCCTGATCCTGAACTTGTAGCTTGTGTTAGCCTTCAGGCTCTTTATCGTACAGCTTGTAGAAGTAGCCTTAGTACCCGTGTAAACAGTCACCCACTTGCCGTCCTTGTACTGCTGTAACTGGTAACCGCTTGCTGTCGTACCCTTGTTCCAGCCGAGTGTTATTGAATTCTTGGTTGTGGCTTTCACCTTGAATCCGCCAACACCGTAAGGATTGGTGTTAACTTTAACTTCACTGCTCCACGAACCATACTGCTTAGTATTTCCGTAAGTCTTGTATGCTCTGATTCTGAATCTGTAGCCTGCAGTACCTGCCTTTAAGCCCTTTACAGTGTAACTTGTAGAAGTAGCCTTAGTACCGGTGTAGATAGTTACCCACTTGCCATCCTTATACTGCTGTAACTGGTAACCGCTCGCCGTTGTACCCTTGTTCCACTTTAATGTCACAGAGGTGCTTGTCTTTGACGAACACTTGAATCCGCTTACTCCGTAAGGATTGGTATTTACCTTTACCTCACTGCTCCACGAGCCGTACTGCTTAGTATTTCCGTAGGTCTTGTACGCTCTTATTCTGAATCTGTAGCCTGCCGTACCTGCCTTTAAGCCCTTTACAGTATAGCTTGTGTTGGTAGCCTTTGTTCCGGTATAAATAGTTACCCACTTACCGTCCTTATACTGCTGTAACTGGTAACCGCTTGCAGTCGTACCCTTGTTCCATTTCAATGTAACAGATGTACTTGTCTTTGACGAACACTTGAATCCGCCAACGCCGTAGGGGTTGGTATTTACCTTTACGGTAGCTGAATAACTGCTGTAAGCTTTATTCTTGCCCTCAGCCCTGTATGCTCTTATCCTGAACTGATAACCGGCTGTTCCGGCTTTTAATCCCTTGACGGTATATGAAGTCGTTGCATTGCTTGTTATCTTTGCAACATTGACCCACTTGCCGCCCTTGTACTGCTCTATCTCATAACCGCTTGCGGAACTGTTCTTATGCCATTGCAATGTTACATTGGTGCTGGTTAATGACTTAACCTTGAAGCCGGTAACATTGGCAATAGTAGGCTTGTCAAGCAATTCATATGTAAAGCCGTTGTCCTTTGCGTACTGTTCTCCAGCAGTGCCGCTGTAGCAGTAGATTTTAAAGTTGTCGTATTTAGCATAATTGTAAGTATTATAGTCAATATAAAAACCTAAAGCATAATCACCTATGCTCGTCACACTGCTGGGTATTGTTATACTTACAAGGCTTGCACAATTCAGAAAAGCAATATTTCCTATTCTTATCACACCATCGGGTATTGTTACACTCGTAAGGCTTTCACAATCCCAGAATGTATCAACATCTATCTCCGTCACACTATCCGGTATTGCTATACTTGTAAGGCTTGTGCATTCGCTAAAAGCCCACCAGCCTATCTTCGACACACTGCCGGGTATTGTTATACTTACAAGACTTTCACAATTCATGAAAGCATAACTACCTATACTTATCGCACCATCAGGTATTGTTATACTCGTAAGATTTTTACAATTTTGGAAAGCAGAATTTCCTATGCTTATAACACCATCGGGTATTGTTATACTCGTAAGACTTTCGCAATCCCAGAATGTACCATCAGCTATCTCCGTCACACTACCCGGTATTGCTATACTTGTAAGGCTTGTGCAACCGTTGAAAGCATCCCAACCTATCTCCATCACACTATCCGGTATTACTATACTTGTAAGGCTTGTGCAATCGCTAAAAGCCCAACAGTCTATGTTTGTCACACCATCGGGTATTGTTATGCTTGTAAGGCTTATGCAACCGTCGAAAGCACTGTCATCTATGATCTTCACGCCATCAAGCATCTTATAAGTCTTATCTTTCTTTCCGGCGGGATAACATTTTATAGTAGTTTTATTCTTATTGTACAGAACGCCGTTCACTGAAACATAATTCTGATTTCCTGTTGCAACATTTATTGCTGTAATGTTTGTGCAATCTTCGAAAACATAATTGCCTATATCAGTCACGCTGTCCGGTATCGTTATACTCATAAGATTTGTACAACCGCTAAAAGCACTACTGCCTATGCTCGTCACACTGTCAGGTATTATTATACTCGTAAGGCTTATACAACCGTCGAAAGCACTGTCATCTATGATCTTCACGCCATCAAGCATCTTATAAGTCTTATCTTTCTTTCCGGCGGGATAGCACATTAGAGTAGTTTTATTCTTATTGTATAGAACATCGTTCACTGAAGCATAATTCTGATTTCCTGTTGCAACATTTATTGCTGTAAGACTTGTACAACCGACGAAAGCACTATATTCTATGCTCGTCACACTGTCAGGTATCGTTACACTTGTAAGACTTGTGCAATTATTAAAAGCACACCCACCTATATTTATAACACTGTCCGGTATCGTTATACTTTTAAGGCTTGCACAATCGTAGAAAGCGTGCCAACCTATCTCTATCACACTGTTCGGTATTGTTATATTTGTAAGATTTGCGCAATCTCCGAAAGCACGCCTGCCTATACTCGTCACGCTGTCCGGTATCGCTATACTTTCAATATTTGAGCACCACTCGAAAGCACTATCGCCTATCCTCGTAGCACTCTTCCCGTCAATCGTCTCTGGAATATCAACTGTTTTTGCATTACCATTATAATCGGTAATCTCCACAGTACCGTCATCACGCACGCTGTACTCAAAATCCCCATAAGTTTCCGCCCCTGCGCACACCGCACAGATTACAACCATCGCCGTAAAGGTCACAAGACCCAGCAACCACTTTTTTACTTTCATGTTGTCCTCTCCTTATAACGAATCTTTCGGTACAATATGTACCGATGCGAACTATTAAGTCCGCTTACCTCTTCGTCTTAACCGTCAGCGTACTGCTCCACGAACCGTACTGCTTAGTATTTCCATAAGTCTTATACGCCCTGATCCTGAACTTGTAGCTTGTATTAGCCTTTAAGCCCTTTACAGTATAGCTTGTGTTGGTAGCCTTAGTACCCGTATAAATAGTTACCCACTTACCGTTCTTGTACTGCTGTAACTGGTAACCGCTTGCGGTCGTACCCTTGTTCCAGCCGAGCGTTATTGAATTCTTGGCTGTGGATTTAGCCTTGAATCCGCCAACGCCGTAAGGGTTGGTGTTAACTTTAACTTCACTGCTCCACGAGCCGTACTGCTTAGTATTTCCGTAGGTCTTGTACGCTCTTATTCTGAATCTGTAGCCGGCTGTGCCCGCCTTGAGATTCTTTACAGTGTAGCTTGTATCGGTAGCCTTAGTACCCGTATAAATAGTTACCCACTTGCCATCCTTGTACTGCTGTAACTGGTAACCGCTTGCCGTAGTACCCTTGTTCCACTTCAATGTAACAGAGGTGCTTGTCTTTGACGAACACTTGAAGCCGCCTACACCGTAAGGGTTGGTGTTAACTTTAACTTCACTGCTCCACGAGCCGTACTGCTTAG
>ERZ779843.3631-NODE-3631-length-12741-cov-2.872615_pt1 | contig 12741 bp, 8 predicted proteins | sample MGYA00511560_ERZ779843 | MGnify/ENA primary metagenome ERZ779843 (study PRJEB29588, sample SAMEA2158062) | human gut metagenome | biome: human gut; feature: human-associated habitat; material: faeces | place: Denmark | collected 2008/2010 ... | reverse complement strand
CGATCCAATGATGGCCGCCAACGGTTTCCAGCCACCAAATCTCGTCAACGTCGGAGAAGGCAACGCCGTTCATCTCATAGGTGCCAAATTCCTCAAGCAGCGCACCCAAACGTTCCACACCCTCGCGGGCGGTGGTAACGTACGGAAGCACGAGTGTGAGGAAATCCTCTTCGCCAATACCACCGGCGACTTCCGGCTCAAAGCCTTTGCCTACTGGAAAACCCTCGAAATGCCCCACTGGGCACATCTCGACATTCCCGACATCGACTTCCAGGCCATCAGCTACTACGCCGCGCCCAAGACCAAAAATGCGCCCAAAAGCCTCGATGAGGTCGACCCCGAACTGCTCGACACCTTCAACAAACTCGGCATCTCGCTCGAAGAGCAGATGAAGCTATCGGGCATCGCCGTCGACGCCGTCATGGACAGCGTATCGGTGAAAACCACCTTCAAGGAGAAGCTGGCCGAACTGGGCATCATCTTCTGCTCCATCAGCGAGGCGGTGAAAGACTACCCCGACCTTGTGCGCCAATACCTGGGCTCGGTAGTTCCTTACCGCGACAACTTCTTCGCCGCCCTCAACTCGGCGGTATTCAGCGACGGGTCGTTTGTGTACATACCCAAAGGGGTGCGCTGCCCCATGGAGCTGTCGACCTATTTCCGCATCAATGCGGCCAACACGGGACAGTTTGAGCGCACCCTCATCATCGCCGACGACGACAGCTATGTAAGCTACCTCGAAGGTTGCACGGCGCCCATGCGCGACGAGAACCAGCTGCACGCCGCCATCGTGGAAATCAGAGCCCACGAACGGGCCGAGGTCAAATATTCGACCGTGCAAAACTGGTATCCCGGCGACAAGGAGGGCCGCGGCGGTATCTACAACTTCGTCACCAAACGGGGACTCTGCAAGGGTGACCACTCCAAAATCTCATGGACACAAGTCGAGACCGGCTCGGCCATCACCTGGAAATACCCCAGCTGCATACTGGCCGGCGACAACTCGGTGGGTGAATTCTACTCCGTGGCCGTTACCAACAACTATCAGCAAGCCGACACCGGCACCAAGATGATACACATCGGCAAGAATACCCGCAGTACCATCGTATCGAAAGGTATCTCGGCCGGCCAGAGCCAGAACAGCTACCGCGGACTGGTGCGCGTGGCTCCGGGCGCCGACAACGCCCGCAACTACACCCAGTGCGACAGTCTGCTGCTGAGCGACCGGTGCGGAGCCCACACCTTCCCCTACATGGACATCAAGAACGACACGGCCGTGGTGGAACACGAAGCGACAACCTCGAAAATCAACGAAGAACAGATTTTCTACTGCAACCAGCGGGGTATTCCCACCGAAGAGGCAGTAGGCCTCATCGTCAACGGATATGCCAAGGAGGTGATGAGCAAGCTCCCGATGGAATTTGCCGTCGAGGCACAGAAACTACTGCAAATCACCCTCGAAGGTTCGGTCGGATAACCCGAGACAGAAGCAAAAGAAACCTCTTCACAACGAATTAAAATCCATACAGAAATATGCTCACCATAAAAAATCTGCACGCCAGCATCAACGGCAAAGAGATATTGAAAGGCATCGACCTCGTAGTGAAACCGGGCGAGGTACACGCCATCATGGGCCCCAACGGCTCGGGCAAGAGTACCCTCTCGTCGGTTCTTGCCGGCAACCCGGCTTTTGAGGTAACCAATGGCAGCGTCGATTTTTACGGAAAAGACCTGCTCGCCCTCTCGCCCGAAGACCGTTCGCACGAAGGTATCTTCCTCAGCTTCCAATACCCGGTGGAGATTCCCGGCGTAAGCATGGTCAACTTCATGCGGGCCGCTGTCAACGCCAAGCGCAAATACTGGGGCGAGGAACCTCTCTCGGCCACCGATTTCCTGAAAATGATGCGGGAGAAACGGGCCATTGTCGAACTCGACAACAAACTGGCCAGCCGCTCGGTCAACGAAGGCTTTTCGGGCGGAGAGAAGAAACGTAACGAAATCTTCCAGATGGCCATGCTGCAACCCCGCCTGTCGATTCTCGACGAGACCGACAGCGGCCTCGACATCGACGCCCTGCGCATCGTATCGCAAGGAGTCAACCAGTTGCGCACCGACCAGAATGCCACCATCGTCATCACCCACTACCAGCGACTGCTCGACTACATCGCTCCCGACTTCGTGCACGTTCTCTACAAAGGACGCATCGTCAAATCGGGCGGCCCCGAACTGGCTCTCGAACTCGAAGAGAAAGGCTACGACTGGATAAAGAAAGAGGTTGACGCATAAATTTGTCCTACCACTATGAAGAATGCAGCACAACAATATATCGACCTCTTCCACCAAAACCGGGCCCTCATCGACAGCCATTCGGCTCCGGTGCTGAACAGCCGGCGCGAAGAGGCCATGCGCGACTTTGAACATCTGGGACTCCCCGGAAAATCGCAGGAAGCCTTTCTGCACACCGATGTCGAGGCCTTCTACGCCCCCGATTACGGTCTGAACCTGGCCCGGATAACCCCGAAAGTCGATTTCAAGGAGACTTTCCGCTGCGCCGTTCCCGACCTCGAAAGCCGGCCCTACTTCTTCGCCGGAGATATCTTCCTGGGAGGTGGCGACCCGGCACTGCCCCAAGGTGTAGTGGCTTGCAGCCTGCGCGAGGCCGCCACGAACTATCCCGCACTGGTAGAGCGCTACTACGGCCGGCTCGCCCGCACCGACAAAGACGGGACGGTTTCTCTCAACACGGCACTCGTACAAGAAGGTTTCTTCCTCTATGTTCCGCGCAACGTACAAATCGAGGCACCGCTGCAACTGGTACATCTCCTGCACGGTGCCCACGACTTCATGGCCAACCGGCGTCTGCTCATCATACTCGAAGAGGGGGCACAGGTGCGACTGCTCTCCTGCGACCACACCCTCGACAAGGGTAACTTCCTGACCTCGACGGTGAACGAAATCTTTGTCGGCCCTCGTGCCACGTTCGACTACTACGACCTCGAAGAGTCGACACTCAACACCCACCGGGTAGCGTCGACATTCATACGGCAGGAGTCCGACTCCAACGTCCTGGTCAACGGCATCACCCTGCATAACGGGTATACCCGCAACAACTACTACATCGCCCTCGACGGCGAAGGGGCCGAGACCCACCTCTACGGCATGGCCGTGGCCGACAAGCGGCAGGCGGTCGACAACTTCACCTTCATCGACCACAAGGCGGCCCGCTGCACCAGCGACGAACTCTTCAAGTATGTACTCGAAGACTCGGCCACAGGTGTCTTCAACGGCCGTATTCTCGTGCGCCAAGGAGCTCAGAAGACCTCGGCCATACAGACCAACCGCAACCTCTGCACCACCAAGGAGGCACACATCTATACCCAACCCCAACTCGAAATCTACGCCGACGACGTGAAGTGCAGCCACGGTGCCACAACGGGCCAGCTCGACGGGAACGCCCTCTTCTACATGCGTTCGCGCGGCATACCCGAAGCCGAGGCCCGCATGCTGCTCATGGTGGCCTTCACCCACGACGTCATAGAGAAAGTTCGCATCGAACAGTTGAAAGAGCGGCTGCACAAGATGGTCGAGCGCCGTTTCAGAGGCACCCTCGACAAGTGTGCCGGCTGCCGCATCTGTCAGTAATCGAAAGGAGGAATGCCATGCTCGACATCGAAAAGATACGACAAGATTTTCCCATTCTCACCCGCGAGGTATATGGCAAGCCGCTGGTCTATCTCGACAACGCCGCCACCTCGCAGAAACCGCGTTGTGTCATCGACACCATCACCGACGGTTACACCCGCATCAATGCCAACGTTCACCGCGGCGTTCACCGCCTGAGCCAAGAGGCTACCGACGGACACGAACACGCCCGCCGACGCGTACAGCAGTTTCTCAACGCGGCCAGCGATCGGGAAATCATCTTCACTCGGGGCACGACCGAGTCGATAAATCTGGTGGCTCACTCCTTCGGACAGGCTTTTCTGCACGACGGCGACGAGGTTATCATATCAGAGATGGAACACCACGCCAACATCGTGCCGTGGCAACTTCTCCAAGCAACGCGCCGCATACGGCTGAGGGTCATACCTATCGACGACCGCGGCGTACTCGACATGGAGGCTTTCGCAGCGGCATTCAACGAAAAGACCCGACTGGTCTCCATCACCCACGTTTCGAATGTACTGGGCACGGTCAACCCCATCAAGGAGATTATCGACCGGGCCCACCGGCACGAGGTACCGGTACTCATCGACGGAGCGCAGGGTGCCCTGCACCACCGGGTCGACGTGCAGGCTCTCGATGTCGACTTCTATGTATTCTCGGCCCACAAAATGTACGGGCCTACCGGCATTGGTGTTCTCTTCGGCAAAGAGAAGTGGCTCAACGCCATACCTCCCTACCAGGGCGGCGGCGAGATGATAGGTCATGTAACCTTTGAAAAGACCACCTTCAATGAGCTGCCGTTCAAGTTCGAGGCCGGGACCCCCGACTACATCGGGACGATGGCCTTTGCCAGCGCCCTCGACTACATCGACCGCATCGGCATAGAAAACATTGCCGCCCACGAACAGGAGCTGTTGCAATACACCACCCGCCGGCTCCTGGAAGAGGTTGACGGCATACGCATCTACGGCACAGCCCCCCAGAAGTGTGGCGTCATCTCGTTTCTTGTGCGCGACATTCACCCCTACGACATGGGCATGCTGCTCGACAAGCTGGGGTTTGCCCTGCGGTCGGGCCACCATTGCGCCCAACCGCTCATGGAACGGTTCGGCATCGTAGGAACGCTGCGCGCCTCGTTTGCCCTGTACAACACGCAAGAAGAGTGCGAGGCTTTTGTCCAGGCCGTAAAACGAGTGGCCTCCATGTTCTGACCGACCCTGCCCCGACCACTTATACAACAGGATAATCATCAGGCCGTCTCAAAATCGGTTTGAGACGGCCTGATTTTTGTCTTCTCACGACAACTTCGTCGAAACCACCGGCTCAAACGATACATCGACGGCATCGAGATGGAAACGGGGAGACACCCTGCCCGAAACCGCCAGCCGGTGGTATTTATAAGGTGGTGCATAGGTGTTCAGCAGGAGACGCCCTGGCAGAGGGCCATCGACCTGCGCCCGGTAGATGCAGCCATACCCCTGCTCTGCCCGGTTACTTCCCCACACCGAGAGCGAGAGCGCAACGCCCTCTTCGTCGCCACACCGTATGGCCAGACGAGGTATGCGTTTCGGCACATCGGGCCACAACTTCACGGCCCGGGTTATAAGCGCAATCTCCACCTCCTCATAGGTCTGCTCGTCGCACAAGTCATAGACTTCCCCGGACGGACCTATCGCCAGCAGACTGGGATAGAGCGAATAAAACGCTTCATAGGTGACACTGCGCCGTGCCCACTGCGCCGATGTCAGGTCGAAAACCCACATATAAGGATAGTCGGGCGAGAGAAAAAGCAGTTCCTTCTCGATATAGTTATACCCGACCTCGGCCGTTGTTACAAACGTATAGAAGGGGGTCTCATCGGCCGCCGTCGCACCGACCGCCGGAGCCTCTGAGAGCAATGAGACGGCATCGCCCGGCGTGTCATCGGGACCCCCCTCGAAAGGCTGTGACAAGAGCGACACTTCGGACCCCTGCAACGCCATGAGCCCTTGCTCCGAGAGGTAAAGCACCGCGTCGTCGACCGAAATGATATGACGGGGCGACAATGCCACTTCGCGGTTGACCGGCGACTGGCTGGCATATAACATATCGCCACTGCCCTGTCGCAAGGCCCAAATACCATCGGTCGTGAAGACATAGAGCGGGAACTCACCATACTGTCCTTGCGACAGTGCCGCCGTAGCCGCCGCCATACCGAATATGGCTCCGGTGGAAAGGGTGTAGGTGAGATTCTGCGGGAACGAAAAGGGATTGTAAACCGCCGACACCCGCATCTTGCCGGGCACATACTCTTCGGGATTCTTCACCTCGGAATATAACGTTCCACCCATCGACTCCTGATTCGAGTTCAGGGTTATGGGAGAGAATGACGGGTGGAGGTAGTAGGCCATATTTTCATTGGGAGAGGGTTTCAGCGTAAAATGATTGTAACGGTTAGGTGAGTCCGATTCGGTAAGGCCTATAATTTCCAGCGATACGGCCCGGCTGTCGGGATAAGACAAATAGGGCGAAAGACGGAACACATCGGGGGCAAAGTCCTTTATCAACACGCTTTGTCCCATGGTACCTTTGAGCGTAACCCTCACAAACCCTTTCCCAACGTAAGTCGACATTGCCTCGCCATGATAGTTGTCTTGATTCACCGAAAAGAGCGAAAGCGGATAGCCGTCGAAAAACCGCGTCGTAACGTTGGCCAGATGGAGCCTTCCGTTGTAGACATACGACTCCTTGGCCCGAAGGGTATGGAGCGAGAAGTTGTCGACCGAGAGCACGCGCTGCTGCACCAGGTTGGCCAGCGAGCAGGAATATTCCAGCAGCTTCGCCGTCCCGAGACCTTCTGTCAACGTCTCTATGTCGAGCGTAGCCACCTTATAGAAAAGCGACTCGTTGATAATCTGTTCCCGCTGTTCAGAGTCGGACAATAGAGGAACCGAAAAACGCAAGACACTGGCCGGGTCGCCATTACCGTTCAGTTCGGCACTGATACGATACTGTTCAATGGTATCGTCCTTGACCAAAGGCAATTCGCGCGAAAAAAATATGTCGATACCCTTCACAATGTCGCTCCACTGTGCGAGGTTGGCTTTCTTTACCGTGTAATGCACCTTCTCACCCGACAACGTAAAGGGGTTATGCAGCAACTGCGTTACCTTATCGTCTTTCACGAGGCACAACGAAGCCAGATCGTTTCCAAACGGCAAGGCATCGGAACAACACAGCAACACCGGCGGAGAAGGATAGATGTAACTGTCGTCGTAAAGCCTCAGGGCGTAACGCACCAAAAACGGGTATGACAAGTACCCATCGTCGAGCAACGCGCTTTTGACCCGACTGTATGTGCCATAGACCAGCGATGAAAAGCGCACCTTATCGTTGTCGGAGAGCACAAAGGTTTCGTCATTGGGCGATGGAGAGACAAGGGCATAATCGTTCCAAGTCTCTTCTTTTACCGTCTTTCCCGACATGGAAAAGGATATTTCTGGAAATTCGGGACATTCACCCAGAAAATGATAGGAGCCATCGGTAAAGAAAAGATAAAGCATCTTCTCCCCGGTGAATACAACCATGGCGTTTTCCACCGCCTCTATACGCTGTATGTCGGGTATTTCAAAACTTTGAGGCTCTTGCACCGGCGTTATCTGTCCGTCGGCCTCATCGGCCTCATAATACAAATTTGTACCGTCATAGGTAAAATAGTGCTTGTAGGCCTCGTTGGCATGGACAAAGAGAAGGCGGTGGGAAGCGTCGGCCGGAGTATAGCGGCAGGCAGGCGTTCCGACAGGTGTCCACACCCCATCGCGGCAACGGAGATTGACCATGTGGCTACACTCTCCATCGGGCGAGACCGACGGAGGCTGCTGGGTCGATATTCCGGTAATCTGTAATCGTTTTTGGTCTTGCATATTTTCGAGATTTAAAATTTTTGACTGCGACAAATGTAACCGTTGCCCGACAGGATAATATGGGGAATTTATCAAATCGCCCTGCAACAGTCGGATTTGATAAATTTCACACGATACCCGCCCGATTCGTCGCTTTATTTGCTCCCGGAAAAATCATGGCGGCAGGGCCGCTTCACGTCTAACCTATATTTTACTTTTTATGAAAGAAACCAATTACCGCATTTTCAACAACAGCCATCTGATGCCGCCTCGTAAAGCTGATGGAAAAATCAGAAAAGAGAAGCGGGTTACCGGCACCCCTCCCGAAGAGGCCGACCTGGAAGTACTGTGGCAGGCCAAACGGGCCTGGGACAACCTCGACAAATATCGTCGCACACGCACACGCAGCCGCAACTACACCTTCGGCAACCAATGGAGCGACACCATCGACCTGCCCGACGGCCGCTGCATAAGCGAAGAGCAGTACTTGAAGGAACAAGGGAAAGTACCGCTAAAAAACAACCTGATACGCAAGCTGATAAAGAATGTCGTGGGACAGTTCCGCTCGGTGCAGACCCAACCCATCTGTATGTCGCGCAACCGGCAGGACCAGTCGCTCAGCGAACTGTTGACCACCGCCCTGCAATATGTGCATCAGCACAACCGCCTGTGGGAAATCGACGGCCGCTCCCTCGAAGAGTTCCTCATATCGGGCAGCTGCTTTCACAAGATAGGATACGGCAAACGACGCAACAAAAACGATGTGTGGATAGACGAGATTAATCCCAACCGCATCTTCTTCAACAACCTGGAAGATTCTAGACTCTGGGACTGCACTCTCATAGGCGAACTGCACGACGTGCCCGTGGCACAGATTCTCTCGCACTTTGCCCACGGGTCGCGCAGCCGGGCCGCCGAACTGCGCGAGATGTACTGCAACGCCACCGAGAGCCAAATAAGAGAGACATACGAAAACCTCACGAGCGAACGGCTCGACAACATCGACTTCTTCATTCCGGCCGACCGACACCTGTGCCGCATCATTGAAGTGTGGCGGCTCGAAAACAGGGAACGGCTCATGTGCCACGACACACTCACGGGCCGGTACTACAAGGAGGAACTCGACCAGACTTCTGCAATCGAAACCGAAAACCAGCGCCGCATACGCGAAGCCAAGGCCAAGGGTATGGAGCGGAAAGAGGTGCCTCTGATAGAGACCGAATGGTTTGTCGACCAATTCTGGTACTACCGCTTCTTCACGCCCTTCGGCGAGATACTGGAAGAGGGCGAGACCCCCTACTGGCACGGCGAACACCCCTATGTGTTCAAGCTCTACCCGCTTATCGACGGCGAAATCCACTCCTTTGTCGAAGATGTCATCGACCAGCAACGCTACATCAACCGACTCATCACCCTGGTCGACTTCATCATGGGTTCGAGTGCCAAAGGTGTACTGCTGTTTCCCGAGAACCAGATTCCCGACGGCATGACCATCGAAGACATTGCCGAGGAGTGGACCCGCTACAACGGCGTGATTCTCTTCAAGCCCAAACCCGGCGAGGCTCTCCCGCAACAAATCGCCATCAACGCCACCAACATCGGTGCCTATGAACTGCTGCGGCTGCAAATGCAACTGCTCGACGACATATCGGGCATACACGGCCCCATGCAGGGACAGACTCCCAACGTCGGTACACCGGCCGCCCTATACTTCCAGCAGGTGCAGAATGCCGGCGTAAATCTGGTCGACATCTTCGAGTCGTTCAAGACTTTCAGAGAGAATCGCGATACCAAACTGCTGAAAACCATTCAGCAATACTATGATTACCCGCAATATGTCGATATTGCCGGCGATAAGATAAAGGTTCGAGAGCTGCCTTACACTCCCGACGAAGTGCGTAATGCCGAGGTCGACATCAACATCATTGAATCGCCCTCTTCACCGGTACTCCGCACATCGTCCAACGAATTCCTGCTCGAACTCTTCCGCATGGGACAGATTTCGCTCAGAATGTTACTCGAAAACGGAGCTTTCCCCTTCTCCGACCGACTGTTGCAGAGCCTCGACAAGCAAGACCAGGAGGCTTCGGCCCTTGCCACCATGGCACAGACACTCTCGCAGGCAACGCCACAGCAACAAGTCATGCCCCTAAGATAGCCACGAGATGTTCGGCAAGGCCGTGCCTCGATGAACATGGAACAACCTCTATACTATTTTTTCTTTTCATGACGGAAAGAGCCATACATCTCTTCACTATCGGAAGAGAGTATGGCTCTTTTTTCTGGTCTTTCCGAAGGCGAACAGGACAACCCGGTCGCCCGACAGGTGGCAGACCTACTCGGAAAACTTCTTGTTGTACTCTTCGAGAATACGGCTCACGTTGAAATAAAATCCACGGGCATTGCCTATGAGGTCGTAAACCTGTATGTAATCGTAACAGGGCGGTCGGAACTCATACGACTCGGCAACAACTCCCAGCGTATTGAGCAGGTCATAGGCATGCACCGGCTCGATAATATACCAGGCCGTTTCGGGTGTGCGGCCGTCACCGGTAGACAAGATGGCATCGAGCAGATAGTGAATGCGCGTCTGCCAGAAAACCACTTCGGAGTGATGGCCCAACAGATTATGGACATAAGCCAGCAAAGTCATGCGCCGCATGTCAAACGGATTATCGGCCAATACCTGCTCGGCATACCGTATCAGAGCCCGACACTCTTCCTCGCTGTAATCGCAACGGCGATACAAGGTGTCGAGCGACGTCTCATAAGAAGAGACCCTGTACGGGTCGTAATCGTCCTGGAAAGAATAGCCCAGATAGAGATGCCGATAATCGTCAGGCGTCAAGGTTGTGTCGCGACTGAGATAACGCTCGATAAGTCGCGGGTAGTAGTAGGGCGACTTACTGTCCTGCACAGCCTGCCTGATAGCTTCCATATCGGGACGCACAATCACCACCGTATCGCCATCGGCATGTGAACGGGCCCAAACACCGCTCACACAAGCCACCAGCAGACCTATAATAAGTATCTTCTTTTTCATACACAAAAAATTCAAAAACCGGGGCGTCCCTTCACATCGGCCTCGATGAGATGGTCCAACAAGCCGTCGCAGGCATCTTCGAGCAGGTCGAGCACCAGTTCGAAACCGTCGGCCCCACTGTAATAGGGATCGGGCACATGATCGTGGGCATAGCGGCGGGAATAGTCGGTCATGCGGTGAATCTTCGTCCAAGCATCAGCATCGGGCGCCAGGCGGCGCAGATTCTCGATGTTCATGTCGTCCATACCGATGATAAGGTCGAAACGGTCGAAATCGTCGGTCGTAATGGGTCGCGAGCGATGTTCGAGACGATAGCCCCGACGGGCGGCATGAGCCCGCATACGGGGGTCGGGCAGATTGCCCGCATGACCGCCGTAGGTACCTGCCGAATCGATGTCGAAAACCGACGACAGGCCACGCTCTTTCACCTTTTGCCGCATGATGCCCTCAGCAGCCGGCGAACGGCATATATTGCCGAGGCAGACAAACAATATGCGACAGGGACGGGTGGGGGCAGGTGTGGTCATATCGGGATGTAGATTTGATTCAACGGGGGACAAAGATACACTTTTTCAACCCGTCAAACCAATTATTTTCTATAACAAAGGGATTAAAAAAATCAAAATGCCATTTTCAGCAGGAGAAACAACACGAAATGTTATACCGGCTACGGTCTTCGCATGAAAAGCAAAACAGGGTACCGGTTATGCCGATACCCTGTTTTCTTACTTGTCTATGTTCCTTACTTGCAACGGCAAGCGTCGCCTCTGAGGAATAATCTTAGTTTTGGGGTTCAACCGAAACGTAGGAACGGTTGTCTTGTTTCTTACGGAATACAACAACACCATCGATGAGGGCAAACAAGGTGTGGTCTTTGCCCATACCTACATTTACTCCGGGGTGGTGTACCGTACCTCTCTGACGCACGAGGATATTTCCAGCTTTCGCTACTTGTCCGCCAAAGACTTTCACACCTAATCTTTTACTTTCTGATTCGCGGCCGTTCTTTGAACTACCTACACCTTTCTTGTGTGCCATTTTCTTCTCGTTTAATCAGTGGTTAAGCAACAATATCTTTAATTAACACTTCGGTAAAGCATTGACGGTGACCGTTGCGTTTGCGGTATCCTTTTCTTCTTTTCTTCTTGAAGACGATGATACGTTCGCCTTTAAGATGTGAGAGAACTTCGCAAACAACTTTTGCACCTTCTACGGTGGGAGCGCCTACTTTTACGGCTCCGTCGTTGTCGACCAACAATACTTTGTCAAACTCAACAGCAGCACCTTGTTCTGCGTCCAGACGGTGAACATAGAGTCTCTTGCCGGCTTCGGCCTTGAACTGCTGTCCTTGGATTTCTACAATTACGTACATCTGTTTTTTAAATAATTACAGGTTACCTCCGCCGGGTGGCCGTCCGTCCTGATGGACCGCTCTTGTGAACCCGCCACGGAATAAGAGCCGCAAATGTACGCACTTATTTTCAATAACCCAAATTTTTTGCCGCCGTTTTTTATTTTTTCTCTACATAGTGGCCTCACTGAGAGGCATCGACGGGTGGCGACGAGCACGGGGCACGCGGTCGACGATGACGGGCAACGGCTCGGAATAGCATATATAGGTACCGATGCAACGGGTAATGAGAATATCGTCGTGGTGCCCGTCCATGGCGCCGAAACTGCCGTTGGGCTTGCGCTCGAAGACATCGTGTTCGTAGCAGGCCAGCAGGTCGCGCTCGACATAGCCGCTCTCGCGCAGCATCTGTATCTGATGGTTGATGATGAGCGTCTTGGTCGAACGGTTCATGTGAAAACCCCATCGCGACGGTGCCGATGAGCGTATCGTCTCGGAAGAGGCCCGCGCATAGAGATGCGAGTAGGCGTCGGAGAGGGTATCGAGTATGTACTCGGTGTGCTCTCCGTCGGTGTGCTCGGTTTCAAGCGTATTGCTCTCGATAACGAGCAGAGCCTCTTGGTAAAACGCGGCTATCTGGGCCGCTTTCCAGGCCAGAAGGTCGTGATCGATGTGTCCGCGCCACTGGGCAACAACCTCGGGCACACCGCCATACATCTGCCAGTAACGGTCGAAGACGACAATCACCGAGTAGTCGGCTGAGACCGACCGGCCACCGATGTCGACCACCACGATGTAAC
>ERZ779843.3627-NODE-3627-length-12754-cov-8.661469_pt1 | contig 12754 bp, 8 predicted proteins | sample MGYA00511560_ERZ779843 | MGnify/ENA primary metagenome ERZ779843 (study PRJEB29588, sample SAMEA2158062) | human gut metagenome | biome: human gut; feature: human-associated habitat; material: faeces | place: Denmark | collected 2008/2010 ... | reverse complement strand
CGGCGGTCAGATCGCCCTGTGCCAGCAGTTCTAAAATGCGCCGCCGCGTCGGGTCAGCCAGCGCTTTAAAAACGTCTCCCAAATATGTCGGCTCCTTTCTTGCGGACAATTAGATAAACGTCTAACTGTCTGTGCCCCCACTATACACCTTGCGGCTGCCTTTGTCAATAGACATTTAGAAAAATATCTAACTATCGCTGCCCTCCTACTGTTCATCCAGCTTTTTCCATTGATTTTCTCTGCAATTTCACAATTTGTTTGCAATTTTCCTATTGACATGGTGGGCGAATGTGCTACAATATTAGCAGTCGAACGGATAGAGTGCTAAAGAAAATAAAACACGCAGAATTTGCGGAAGCAAACTCGTAAGCCGAAAAAACTTAACACTTAATAAGTTGGACTGCCAATACAATGCGCTATCTGCAACTAAGGAGGTACGCACTATGAACATCGAACAAATGACACAAAAGACCCGCGAGGCTTTGCAGGCTGCACAGCGCATCGCGGTGGAATATTCTAACAATGCGGTCGAGCAGGAACACCTGCTGGCGGCGCTGGCCCAGCAGCAGGACGGTCTGATCCCCCAGATGCTGCAAACCCTTGGTGTGGACGCAAATGCCTTTGCCAATGCGGCTTTGCAGAAGGTCGAGGCTCTGCCCCGCGTGACTGGCTCCGGCCGCGACCCGGAGAAAATCTATATCTCCGGCGACCTGGACCGTGCCCTCAACGCTGCGGAACAACAAGCCAAGCAGATGAAGGATGAATATATAAGCGTTGAACACGTTTTCCTCGGCATTTTGCAGCGCACGGGCAATGCTGCCAGCGAAATTTTCAAGACTTTTGGCATCACGACTGAGAAATTTATGCAGACGCTCAGCACAGTGCGTGGCAATCAGCGGGTAACGAGTGATAACCCGGAGGATACCTACAACGCCCTGAAAAAGTACGGCCAGGACCTTGTGGAGATGGCTCGCGCCAACAAACTGGACCCGGTCATCGGCCGTGACAGCGAGATCCGCAACGTCATCCGCATCCTGAGCCGTAAGCGCAAGAACAACCCCGTCCTCATCGGTGAGGCTGGTGTCGGTAAGACTGCCATTGCCGAGGGCCTTGCCCAGCGTATCGTGCGCGGCGATGTGCCCGAGAACCTGAAAGACCGCACCGTGTTCAGCCTGGACATGGGCGCACTGGTCGCGGGTGCAAAATACCGCGGCGAGTTTGAGGAACGCTTGAAGAGCGTTCTGAACGAGGTCAAGAAGTCCGAGGGCAAGATCATCCTCTTCATCGATGAACTGCACACCATCGTCGGCGCAGGCAAGACTGACGGCGCGATGGACGCGGGCAACCTGCTCAAGCCTATGCTGGCCCGCGGCGAGCTGCACTGCATCGGTGCAACCACGCTGGACGAGTACCGTGAGTATATCGAGAAAGACCCCGCGTTGGAACGTCGTTTCCAGCCGGTCATGGTCAACGAGCCGACCGTCGAGGATACCATTTCGATCCTGCGCGGTCTGAAGGAACGGTATGAGGTCTACCACGGCGTCAAAATTCAGGACGCCGCGCTGATTGCCGCTGCGACCCTGTCTGACCGCTATATCACCGACCGTTTCCTGCCCGATAAGGCCATTGACCTGGTGGATGAAGCCTGCGCCATGGTCAAGACCGAGCTGGACTCCATGCCCGCAGAACTGGATGAGATGAACCATCGTATCACCCAGCTGCAAATCGAGGAAGCCTCTTTAAAGAAGGAAACCGACGAACTGTCTAAGCAGCGCCTGGTCGCTCTGGAAAAGGAAATGGCCGAGCTGCGCGACAGCTTCAACAGCAAAAAAGCCCAGTGGGAGAACGAGAAGAACGCCGTCAATAAGGTGCAGAGCCTGCGTGCCGAGGTAGAGTCCACCAAGGCCGAAATCGAGAAGGCTACCCGCACCGGTGACTACGCAAAGGCCGGCGAGCTGCAGTACGGCAAGTTGCCTACCCTGCAAAAACAGCTGGAAGAGGAAGAAAAAATCGCCGAGGAGAAGAAGGAGTCGAGCCTGCTGCGTGACCGTGTGACGGACGACGAAATCGCCCGCATCGTGGCTCGTTGGACTGGTATCCCGGTGTCGAAACTCGTCGAAGGCGAGCGCGAGAAGCTGTTGCGCCTGCCGGACACGCTGCATCAGCGGGTCATCGGTCAGGACGAGGCTGTGCAGAAGGTTTCCGACGCTATCCTGCGCTCCCGCGCGGGTATCGCCAACCCGAACCGCCCCATCGGCAGCTTCCTGTTCCTCGGCCCCACGGGCGTCGGCAAGACCGAACTTGCCAAAGCGCTGGCCCAGGCTCTGTTTGACGATGAGAAGAACATGGTCCGTATCGACATGACCGAGTACATGGAGAAATTCAGCGTCTCGCGCCTGATCGGTGCGCCTCCGGGATATGTCGGCTATGAGGAGGGCGGCCAACTGACCGAGGCTGTGCGCCGCCATCCGTACAGCGTCGTGCTGTTTGATGAGGTCGAAAAGGCCCACCCGGACGTGTTCAACATCCTGCTGCAGGTGCTGGACGATGGCCGCATTACCGACAGCCAGGGCCGCACGGTGGACTTCAAGAACACCGTCATCATCCTGACGTCGAACCTCGGCTCTGACCTGATTTTGGAAGATCTGGAAAAGAGCCGTGCCAACGGCAAAAACGAGTTGTCTGATGAGGCAAAGAGCGCCATCGACCAGTTGCTCAAGCGGCAGTTCCGCCCCGAGTTCCTGAACCGCCTCGACGATATCGTCTACTACAAGAGCCTGACGAAACAGGAAATCGGCTCCATCGTCGATTTGATGCTGGCCGACCTGCGCAAGCGCCTGGCCGACAAGCAGCTGAATCTGGTCGTCACCGACGCGGCCAAGGATGCCATCATCGACGGCGGCTATGACCCGATTTACGGCGCCCGCCCCTTGAAGCGGTACATCCAGGCTCACGTCGAAACGATGATCGCAAAGGAGATCATCGGCGGCGCCCACGCGGCAGGGGACACCCTGACCGTGGATGCGGATGCCAATGGGCAGTTGATTTTGCGATAAGACCCGCATAAAATAACCGCTCCTGGGTGTGTGGAATCTCTCCACACACCCAGGAGCGGTTTTGTTTTGTCTTGGCAGAGTTGTAGGGACCGCACCTGTGCGGCCCGCAACCTCTCAGCGGACGAGCGCTTGCGGGAAAGCCAAGGGCTGGGCGTGCCCGGCCCCTGCGTGGCAGCATATTTTACAGTACGCCCAACCCGGTCAGCAGCGTCTTGACGCCAATCAAAAGCAGCACGATACCACCGATTCTCTCAGCCGGAGCACGGTACTTGTCGCCGAACAGGGCACCGACCTTCACGCCGACGGCGGACAGCAGGCAGGTGGTGATGCCGATGAGCGCAGCGGACGAAATGATAGCGACCTGCATAGCGGCAAAGCTGACGCCGACGGCAAAAGCATCGATGCTGGTGGCAATAGCCAGCGGCAGCATGGCCTTGGCCGAGTAGTCGTCGTCCAGCTGCTCATCGCCGCCGAAGCTCTCCTTGACCATGTTTGCGCCGATGAGTGCCAGCAGCACAAAAGCGACCCAGGGGCCGAACTTCGTCAGCAGCGTGGCAAAGCGGTCGCCCAGGAAATAGCCCAGCGTGGGCATCAAGAACTGGAACCCGCCGAACCAGACGCCGCAGGTCAGGGCGTGGGCTAGGCTCACCTTGCGAACGGACAGGCCCTTGCAGATAGATACGGCGAATGCGTCCATCGAGAGGCTGACAGCAATCAGAATCAGGTCAAATAAAGTCATGATTTTACTCCTCCGTTTTGGCAGGGGCAGACAATAAAAAAAGACTTATCCGCCCTAAAACCGGGCAGATAAGTCTCGTCGTTTAAAGTTAAGCCAGAGCCAAGGCTCATTGTGTTGGCAGAACTGCGCCGCGGCTGCTCCACCGCTGCGCTGACTACTCCCTTATTGCTTTTGGTAGTGTATCATACGCAGGAATGTTTGTCAATACGTTAGAAATGGCTAATTCTTGCGATGAGGCTTCCCCCCGGGGAAAGCTGTCCGCGAAGCGGACTGATGAGGGGCAACCTTGCCGTTATAGCCCATTTGTGTTTGACTGCGGTAAAGCTGCCCCTCATCCGGCCCTGCGGGGCCACCTTCCCCCCTCGGGAGAAGGCAAGGGACTTTAACTGTCTTGCATATTCCCCTATTTTAGAGTACAATATACACAAATCTGCAAATTTGCATCCCGGGGGAGTAACCATGCAATATAAAGTTCTGGCGCTGGACCTTGACGGCACGCTGACCAATTCCGATAAAATCATCACGCCGCGCACCAAAGCGGCCTTGCAGGCGGCGGCCCAAAAGGGCGTCTGCATTGTGCTGGCCAGCGGGCGGCCCACCGTCGGCATTGAGCCGCTGGCCAAAGAGCTGGAACTGGAAAAATACGGTGGCTACATTTTAAGCTATAACGGCGGCAAAATCATCGACTGCCAGACCGGCCAGACACTGGTGCAGCATGCCTTCCCGGCGGACCTCATCGAGCCGGTCTGTACTTTCAGCCGCTATTGGAACGTTGTGCCGTTGACCTACGACAAAAACGGCATCGTGACGGAGGACGCCGACGCGGCCTATGTAAAAGAGGAAGCCCGCATTAACAAAATTCCGGTGCGCCAGGTCGAAAACCTGCCCGCCGAAGTGACCTACCCGGTCAACAAGCTGTTGCTTACCGGTGACCCGGCGGATATGCCCCATGTTGAGGAACTGATGCAGCAGGAGTTCGCGGGAAAGCTGTCCATCTGCCGCAGTGCACCGTTCTTCATTGAGACGATGCCCCTGGGCGTGGGCAAGGATACCTCGCTGGAAATCCTGCTGCGGGCCAAGGGCCTGACGCCCGCCAACCTGATGGCCTGCGGCGACGGCTGGAACGACCTGCCGATGATACGCCTGGCTGGTATGGGCGTCGCCATGGGCAACGCGCAGCCGCCGGTCAAGGCCGCCGCCGACTACCAGACCGCCGACAACGACCATGACGGCGTGGGCCTGGCAGTGGAAAAATTTATTTTAGAGGAGGCGTGAGCCGTGAATCTGATCGTTTTTGATTTGGAGTGGAACATCGGCTACCAGCCGAAAACCTTCCTGTATCACGGCACAGAATTGACGCTGCGCGGTGAAATCATCCAGATTGGTGCGGTGCGCATCAACGCCCGGGGCGATGTGCTGGATACGTTTGAAGTCAACCTGCGCCCGCGCATCTTCCGCAAATTGCAGCACCATATCGCCAAGGTTACCGGCCTGTCCCAGGGGGATTTGGACGCGGGCCTGCCGATGAAAGAGGGGCTGCAGAAGTTCCTGGACTGGGCCGGGCCGGACGCCGAGCTGGCCGAATGGGGACTGGACGACGTCCCGGTGCTGAAACAAAACCTGTTTTTGGTGGGCCTGGACGAGAACTGGCCCGACAAATGGTACGATCTGCAGCGTATTTTCTTGCAGGCCTACCCCCGCAAGGAGGGCGAGGGCCTGACGCTGGAAAGTGTTGTGGATCGCCTGGGCATCCCGAAGGAGGAGCCATTCCACAATGCGCTGGACGATGCGCTCTACACGGCCAAGATCTGCCGCAAACTGCCGCTGGCCGAGGGTCTTGCCACCTACCCGACCGAGGAAGAACTGCTGACCGAAGCCCTGCTGGGCGCAGAAAAGACCGGCCGCGACGTAAAGCTCTTCATGAACCGGATGGAGCACGACGACTACCGTAATGTGCCAGAACTGAACCAGGCCGCTTGCCCCGAATGTGGTGCGCCGCTGCAAAATGACGAAGTCTGGCTCAAACGCGGCAACACCGGGTATTTCACCCGGGCGACCTGCCCATGCTGCGGGCACTATTACCTGCGGTTCAAGCTCAGCCGCCGCGATGGTCTGCATTGGAGCTTTGCCCGCTGCATCGACCCCGCCACCCCCGAATCCGACGCCCGCTGGGACAAGCAGAAAGCCGCCCTGCTGGAACGAATGAAGAAAAAGGCGGAAAGGTAAAAGGGCCGCCTGCGCCTTGGGAGAAAGCTTTTTTGTTGTACGCCCTTGACAAAACTGTGATTCTGGTTTATGCTTGATAAAAACGAAACACATTTTTTACAAAATTGCAAATATAGCAACATGAGAGGTAGAGCATGGATACAGAACGCTGGCAGATTTTGTTGAGGGCCATTGACCGGGGCAGCCTGCGCGCGGCGGCGGATGAGATGGACGTTACTGTTTCAGGCATCAGCCGCAGCGTGGCAACGCTGGAAAAAGAACTTGGATTTTCGCTGCTGCACCGCGCAAAAAGCGGTGTGCAGCCCACCGAGGAATGCCGCCAGCTGTTGCCAGCTGTGCGCGATCTGCTCTTTGCGCAGGAGCGTTTGGAGCAAACAGCCGCCAAGGTGCGCGGCGCAGACTGCGGCACCATCGTCATCGGCACGGCGTATAACTGCTATTATGAGTGGGTCACCCGGATGACGGCGGCGTTCCGCACCCGGCACCCCGGCGTGGCAGTGCGCATCGTCAACGGTACCAGCAGCGAGCTGGCCGAAATGGTCAAGGACCACCGCACGGATTTCTGCCTTATCAGCCGCCGTGACGGCCTGCCGGTCTGGCTGCCCATCCGCCAGGATGAGCTGCTGGTGCTGGTGCCCAAAAGCAACCCGCTGGCCGGTATGGACGCCGTCCCGGTGCAGCGCATGAAAACCGAGCCCTTCATCGAAAGCTACCCCGGCATGGAGACGGATATCACGCTGCTGTTCGATAAGCTCAAGACCAAGCCGAACACGAGCTATTCCACCATGGACATCACGGCGACCTACGCCATGGTATCGGCGGGGCTGGGCATCAGCGTCAACAACGCCATCAACCACCAGCACGGCTACCCCGGCGTGGTGGAGCGCCCGATGGACCCGCCCCAGCTGATGGAGATTGGCCTTGCCTGCGGTGAGAACCTCGCCCCTGCCGCCCAGGCGTTTTTAGAGTTTGTAAAAACACGGATGCCGGAATAAAAAAGCCTTCCCCACTCAGGGGAAAGTGACCGAAGGTCGGATGAGGGGCGCGTCTGCCGCGCCACCCCCTAAAGGGGGGGACGCTGGCAAACCCGCCCCTCATCAGTCAGCGGTCAAGCCGCTGACAGCTTCTCCCTCAGGAGAAGCCAAACCGCCCGGAAAGAAGCTATTGCACTTCTTCCCGGACGGTTTGTTTTATATCTTAATAAACTTAATACGTTATAATAATCCCCTGATCCTGCGCATAAAAACTGCACAGACCAGAGCAGGGCACGATGCGCACCGGGGCACCGGGCCACTTGGCGTCAATGCCGTGGTGCAGCAGCTGGGCGGCGGTCTGGTTGCCGCACTCGCTGATCAGCACAGGATGCACGCCGTCGTAGCCGTCCTCATCCATCTGCTCCAGAATCTTAGCCAGCACGCGGGTCTCGCCGCGCGTCTTGAAGTAGAAGTCAATTTTGCCGTCCGCTGTGCGCCGGCCCAGCACGCGCATGTTCAGGCGGCCTGCGATAAAGCCCACCACCTTGTTTACACGACCATTCTTGGCCAGGTTGTCAAAGCTCGCCAGAGCAAACAGGATATGGGAGCTCTCGGCAAATTTTTTCAGCGCAAAGCAGATATCATCAAATTCCTGATTCTCGCCGATCAGCTTGTTGGCAAGTTCTGCAGCACCGGCCAGCGCACCGGAACAGCTCAGGGTGTCCAGCACGAAAATCTTCTTTTCGGGGTGTTCTTCCAACACCATCGTGCGGGCGGCCATGGCGGCGTTGTAGCTGCCGGACAGATTGCTGCTGATGGTAAAGGCAAACACGTTGTCCGCCTGCAAAAAATACTCGGCCCATTCCTCGGGGCTGGGGCAGGCGGTGGTGCTGGCACCATTGTAGTCGGTCATAGCCTGCAGCATCTGATGGGTGTTCAGCGTGGGCAGGTCAACGTACTCGCGTTCGCCTACACGGATTTTAAACGGTACAAGGGCAAACTGCACGCCCGGCGCGGGGCGCTCCAACTCGCGGATCTCGCAGGAACTATCGGATACGATCATCCATGCCATAGGGCAGGACCTCCGTTCTGTGATAATTGGTCACGATTATTCTTACCTACATTATAGAGGCACAGAGGAAAAGCGTCAAGTTTATTTTTGCGGCAGATCCCGCCCGGCTCTGTAAAATTTTGCGGGCCCACTTGTACCTGTGCGGATTGTGGCGTATAATAACCATATATGTTTTTGAGATAAAGATGGGAGCTTCTATGGCTGATTTCTATACCTACCGCAATGAGGTCGCCAGCAAACGGCGCAAGCGGAAAATGTTTCTGGTGCTCATCGTAATTTTGGCGCTGCTCTGCGCTGGGGCTGGGTTCTTCTGGTTCAAGAACAGCGGCACGCCTGCGCCCGCCGCCTCGGCAGAGCCGGTGGCCGCCACGCCGGAGACCGCTCCCACGGCCACCGAGGCACCGACCGCCACGTCCGCCGCCATCGCCGAGCCGCAGCGCATCGTGCAGGCTGTGGATACCGCCGTGTGGGACAAGTCCGACGCCGTTGAACAGACCATCGACACCGAATACCTGAACACCGACCATCGCATGGTGGCTGTGCCGATGCTGGGCACTGTGACGAAGGATTACTTCAACACCGTGACCTTCGCGGGGGACAGCATTGCCTCGGGCCTGGGCATTTACAGCACCGGCTACAACAACGCCCACTATGCGACCTACGTCAGCGCGGGCGTGCAGACCTTTGTCAACAACGTCAGCGTCAAGAACGCCGTCACCGGCACGACGGAAACGCCGATGGAGACCATCGTCTCCAGCCAGCCGGACTACCTCTACATCCTTGTCGGCACCAACAACCTTGTTGTGCAGGGCAGTGAGGACAGCTTCCTTGCCTACTATGAGCGCCTGATCGATATGCTGCGAGAACAGCTTGACCCCGGCGTCAAGTTCTACATCCAGGCCATCCCCGGCGTGCAGGAGGATGTCGTGGCATCCAAGCCCGGCCTGGACAACACCCGCATTGCCACCGTCAATGACCTGCTGGCCAATATGGCGCTGCGCAAGGGCTGCTACTACATCAACATCCGCGAGGTATTGACCAACCCCGCCGACGGCAGTCAGATCGATGATTATGCCACCAAGGACGGCGTGCACTTCAACGCCGCAGGCTACCACGCCTGGGCAGATTATCTGGCGACCCACACGGTCTGGAACCGCCGCAGCGTGTACAGCGGCGAGAACCCCTACTATATTTACGGAGCGTAAAAAACTTTTTTAAATTACACAAACCCCGTGCAAGGTGTAAAAAGTACCTTGCAGGGGGCTTTTTTTGTACAAAGGTCCGAAAAACAGCCCGTTTTATGTCGAACTTGTACAAAAGCGGCGGGTAACATACGAAAATTTTAGCAGAATATTACACAAAAGACCTTGAAATTCCTTTTCAAAACAGGTAATATAGATACAGAGATTATACAGAGTCGGTGTACTGTATCGCGTACAGCACCGCTCAAAAGGGGAGATTACGTTGAAACAGCGCAAAGAAACGCCAAATAGCTCCGATCTGCCCATTTATCTGTTCAAACAGGGCAACAATCAGGAAGCTTACCGCTACTTTGGTGCGCATCTGTGCGAGCAGAACGGGGAGGCCGGCGTGGTGTTCCGCGTCTGGGCACCGCATGCCAAGGCCGTTTCCATCGTGGGCGACTTCAACAGCTGGACACCCGGCGAACACCCGATGGAAAAAGTCACGGACGGCATCTGGGAACGGTTCGTACCCGGCATCAAACAGTTTGATGTCTACAAATACTGCATCACCACCCCGGCAGATGAACTGGTCTACAAGGCCGACCCCTACGCCTTCCACACCGAGACCCGCCCCTCCAACGGCAGCAAGGTCTATGATATCGAGGGCTACACCTGGGGCGACGCCGCCTGGATCAAGGACGAGGACAAGCGGGATGTCATCAACAGCCCGATGTCCATTTATGAATTGCAGGCCGGCAGCTGGAAGATGAAGGACCCCGACAACGGCGTACCCTATAATTACGCCGAGCTGGCCGACGAACTGATCCCTTACATAAAGGATATGGGCTACACCCATGTGGAGCTGCTGCCCATCACTGAGTATCCCTTCGACGGCAGCTGGGGCTACCAGGTCACCGGTTACTTTGCCCCCACCAGCCGTTACGGCACGCCCAAAGACTTCATGACCTTCGTGGATAAGCTCCACCAGGCAGGCATCGGCGTCATTCTGGACTGGGTCCCGGCCCACTTCCCGAAGGATGGCTACGGCCTGTATATGTTCGACGGCGCGCCCTGCTATGAGGACCCCAATCCCCGCCGTGGTGAGCACAAAGAGTGGGGCACGATGGTCTTTAACTACGGCATGAAGGAAGTCGAGAGCTTCCTGATTTCCAGCGCCATGTTCTGGGTCGACCACTACCACATCGACGGTCTGCGTGTGGACGCCGTAGCCAGTATGCTCTATCTCGACTACAACCGCAAGGATGGCGAGTGGGAGCAGAACGTCAAGGGCGGCAAGGAAAACCTGGAGGCCATTGCCTTCCTGCAAAAGCTGAACACCGCCATTTTGGGCCGCTACCCCCACAAAATGATGATCGCCGAGGAATCCACCGCCTGGCCGCTGGTCACAAAGCCTGCGTCCGATGGCGGCCTGGGCTTCAACTTCAAGTGGAACATGGGCTGGATGAACGATATGCTTAGCTACATGAAGACTGACCCGCTCTTCCGTGCGGGCAACCACGGCAAGGTCACCTTCAGCTTCTTCTACGCGTTCAGCGAGAATTTTGTCCTGCCCATCAGCCACGACGAGGTCGTGCATGGAAAGTGCAGCCTGCTGAACAAGATGCCCGGCGACTACGAAGAAAAGTTTGCGAACCTGCGCACTTTCTTTGGCTACATGATGGCCCACCCCGGTAAGAAGCTGCTCTTTATGGGTCAGGACTTCGGCCAGTTCATCGAGTGGGACGAGAAAAAGCAGCTGGATTGGATGCTGCTGAGCTATGACAAGCACCGCGAGCTGCAAGGCTACGTGAAAGACTTGAACCACTTCTACCGTGATACGCCCGCATTGTGGCAGGTGGATTACAGCTGGGAGGGCTTCCAGTGGATCGTGCCCGATGACAGCAAGCAGAGTGTCATCGCCTTCCTGCGGCGCGACGCAGCAGGGAAGATGATCCTGGTCGTCTGCAACTTCAACCCCGTCCTGCGCAAGGATTACCAGATGGGGGTGCCGAACCCCGGCAGCTACAAGGAAATCCTCAACTCCGACGACAAGAAGTACGGCGGCACCGGTGTGACCAACGGCACGGTGAAAGCCAAGAAAGGCCCGATGCACGGCTTCGACCAGCACATTTCGCTGACGCTGCCGCCGCTGTCCACCATCTACCTGAGCGTGCCCGCTGCCCGCAAGCCGAAGGCTGAAAAGCCCACCACCGAAAAGGCCGCAGACAAGCCCGCTAAAACGGCGAAAAAGCCTGTTGCAAAAAAGGCTGCAAAACCCACCGCAGAGGCCGATGCCCCTGCCGCAGAGGCCAAGACCCAGGCAGCCCCCAAACGCCGGGGCCGCCCGCCCAAAGCCAAAACGACGGTGTGAACCGCCTTTGGATATACGTTAAAAACGGCATACTGCCGAAATTTTAAGGGGAGAAATGTTATGGCAAAAGAAATGATCGCAATGATCCTGGCAGGCGGCCAGGGCTCGCGTCTGTACGCGCTGACCCAAAAGCTCGCCAAGCCCGCAGTCCCGTTTGGCGGAAAGTATCGCATTATCGACTTCCCGCTGTCCAACTGTGTCAATTCTGATATTGACACGGTGGGCATCCTGACCCAGTATCAGCCCCTCGTATTGAACGAGTACATCGGCAACGGCCAACCGTGGGATCTGGACCGCCTGCACGGCGGCGTCCATGTTCTGCCGCCGTATCAGCAGGCATCCGGCTCTGACTGGTACAAGGGCACGGCCAACGCCATCTACCAGAACCTGTCCTTCATCGACCGCTATGACCCCAAGTATGTCATCATCCTGTCCGGCGACCAGATCTGCAAGCAGGATTACTCTGACTTCCTGCGCTTCCACAAGGAGAAGAACGCAGAGTTCTCCGTCGCTGTCATGGAAGTGCCATGGAGCGAGGCTTCCCGCTTCGGCCTGATGGTCACCGACGAGGACGACCGCATCAACGCTTTCCAGGAGAAGCCGAAGGAGCCGAAGTCCAACCTGGCTTCCATGGGCATCTACATCTTCAACTGGGATATCCTCAAGAAGTACCTGACCGAGGACGAGGCTGACCCCAACTCCGAGAACGATTTTGGCAAGAACGTCATCCCCAACCTGCTGAAGGACGGCCGCCGTATGTACGCCTACCACTTCAGCGGATACTGGAAGGACGTCGGCACTATTTCCAGCCTGTGGCAGGCCAACATGGAGGTCCTGGATCCCAAGCACTCCGGCATCAACCTGTTTGATGAAAACTGGAAGATCTACTCCCGCAACACCGGCCGTCCCTGCCAGCAGATCGGCAGCGATGCCACCATCGTCAACTCCATGGTTTCCGAAGGCTGCAAGGTCAACGGCACGGTCAACAATTCCATCCTGTTCCCCGGCGTTGTCGTCGAAAAGGGCGCAACGGTCGAAGCTGCAGTCGTCATGGGCGGTACTGTCATCAAGGCGGGCGCGTCCGTCAAGCACTGCATCGTGGCCGAGAACGTCACGATCGAGGAGGGCGCAA
>ERZ779843.3621-NODE-3621-length-12774-cov-2.374794_pt1 | contig 12774 bp, 10 predicted proteins | sample MGYA00511560_ERZ779843 | MGnify/ENA primary metagenome ERZ779843 (study PRJEB29588, sample SAMEA2158062) | human gut metagenome | biome: human gut; feature: human-associated habitat; material: faeces | place: Denmark | collected 2008/2010 ... | reverse complement strand
ATAAGTTTTGGGGGTTGCATTTTCACAATGCAACCCCCTTTTTTGTTGAAAGAGAGTCCAATATAGAATGTCATTATTAATCAAATTCTGGTAAGAAGATTCCTAAACTTCGTTCAAAAAGCAAAAAAATGGCTGCACCAAAGAGTGCAGCCATTTTTTTTGCTTTATTGCGAGAAATTCGTGATGATTATCGAATGTTGGGGTTGATTTTGTTCCACTCGCTGATAGCTGGCAGTACACCCATGGCGATTACTTCGTCGCGGAGAGCGCAGAGGTGTTCGTAGCTCTTTTCGAGGGCAGCCTCTTCCTCGGGAGTTCCTTTTACCTCTTTCAGGTGGCATCCATCGGCTGAGATGCTGGTTTCCCATGCCATCATGATGTGGTCAAATTTACCGTTCGATACATACGTTCCGGCCGGCCAGCGGAAGGGCTGTCCACCCATGGCGGCAGCAATCATCTCTACCGACACGTAAGCGGGGCTTTGGAACGAGGAGCGACCGCGCAGGGCAATGATGTTGGCACCACCTTTGGTTACCTTTTGTTGTATCTCGGCCCATTGCTCTTTCGATAAAGCATCGGTTCCGATAATTTCGGTCAGCGGTTTGCCGTTCACTTTGGCCGTTGAGGCAAAGACAGCCATTTGTTCACCGTGGCCGCCATAGGTACGGCAGTTTTCTACGGCATCCATCGAAATATGGAAATATTTGGCAAGTTCGCTGCGCAGACGGGTAGAGTCGAGAGCGGCCAGAGTTGTAACCTGTGAGGGTTTCAGGCCCGAGTGCAGAAGAACGATAAGACCGGTAATGTCGGCTGGATTGAAAATGATGACGATGTGTTTAACGTCGGGGCAATATTTCTTTACGTTTTGACCAAACTCTTCGGCAATGGCAGCATTACCTTTGAGCAAATCTTCGCGCGTCATGCCGGCTTTACGGGCAGCGCCACCCGAATTGATGATGTATTTGGCTCCAGTCAATGCCTCTTTGATGTCGGAGGTATAGGTGATGTTTACCCCTTCAAAACCGCAGTGGAACAACTCTTCGGCAACGCCTTCCAGACCCGGTGCATAGGGGTCGTAAAGACAGATGTTGGGAGTCAATTTCATCATGATGGCAGTTTGTGCCATGTTCGAGCCAATCATACCGGCTGCACCCACAATGGTGAGTTTTTCGTTCGTAACAAAATTCATAATTGTGTAATTTATTTGTTATCAGTTCTTTATCTTTTTATCGTATTTATTCTGCAAAGATACAATGCAGAAACGAATAATCCAATATTATATTTACCAAAAGAAGTAAAAGAAAGAAAATAAGAAATAGCTTTACGGTTATATTCAGAAAGGCCGTGGAAAAACTTCAAAGCCAGCCTGCCGTATTGGCAGGCTGGCTTTGAAGTCAATGGTAGGGTCGAATTATAACAAATTACTGGCCAACTCCGAGAGTTTGCTGCGCTCGCCTTTTACCAGATTGACGTGTCCGAAGATTTCTTGCCCCTGCATACGGTCTATCATATAGGCCAGACCGTTTGACTGGGTATCGAGGTAGGGAGAGTCGATTTGGTACACATCACCGGTAAAGACCATCTTGGTACCTTCAGCAGCACGGGTGATGATGGTTTTAATCTCGTGCGGTGTAAGGTTCTGGGCTTCATCTATGATACAAAATGTGTCGGACAAGCTACGCCCCCGAATGTAGGCCAGAGCTTCGATAACTAGATTCCCGCCGGCTTGCATCTCTTGAAGGGCACGGTAATCGTTGCTGTCGAGAGAGAATTGCCGTTTAATCACATTCAGATTGTCAAAGAGGGGTTGCATGTAGGGCGCTATTTTTTGTTTCTCGTCGCCGGGAAGGAATCCAAGATCTTTGTTTGAGAGAGAAACGATGGGGCGGGCAAGGAGTATCTGCTTGTACAGTCCGTGCTGTTTCAAGGCTCCGGCCAGGGCCAAAAGGGTTTTTCCTGTTCCGGCTTTACCGGTAATGGCCAGCAGTTTAATGCTGTCGTCATTCAATAAATCAAATGCAAACGCTTGTTCGGCATTGCGTGGTTCTATGCCGAAATTTTTTTCCTTGGTCACTTTCCTCACCATACCTTCGGCAGTTACATAGCGAGCGAGCACCGAAGAGGTTCCACTGTCGAGAACAAAACATTCATTGGTTCGTAATTTTACGCCAATTTGTTCTGCGGGGATTCCTTTTTTTGAACTGTATATGGCATCGATTATATCGGGAGCTACACCGGTAATCGTACGATGTTCATTGGCAAAAAGATCGTCATTTTTTACTTTGTCGTTGGTATAGTCTTCGGTTTCGATACCCAAGGCACGAGCCTTCATGCGCAGATTTATATCCTTGGTTACAAAGATGGTGCGCATATCCTTATGTTGCTCGGCAACCTCTATGGCCGCTGATAGAATGCGATGGTCGGGCTTATCTTCGTGAAAAGCTTCCTTTACTCGTTTATTGAGTGAGCAGTTGACGATAATCGACAATCGGCCCAGGTCGGGGCCCAGTTGTGCTCCCTTTTCAAAGAAGTCTTTATCGGTATATTTGTCGAGTTGACGGGCAAATTCCCGGGCATTGTAATTAATTTCCTCGTTCCCTTTCTTGAATTTGTCCAACTCTTCCAATACGATAATCGGGATAAAAATATCGTTCTCCTGAAAGTTGAAAATACACTTGTGGTCATGCAGAAGAACATTGGTGTCCAAAACGAAATTCTTTTTTCCCATGGCGCAATAGTTTTTAAGGTTATATCGAATGCAGACTATTCGTGTATGGCAGAAATAGGAGTGCGACGAAAGAGGACTTTTTTCGCCTCCTGAGCTTGGGTCATTTGGTCACAACCTCCTTTGGCGTCTTACAAATATAACGATTCCAAACGAGAAATAAAAGCTTTGAGCCCAATAAAATTGTTTAAATCGGCTACAAATAAGCGTGGAGATGGATTGAAAAAATATCGTCCGACAGGTATATGGACCCATCGGACGATAAAAGATAGAAATGTAGAGCACTCTTATTCGATAACGATATCAAACGGCATCAGAGCTTGCAGCCGGTCGATTTTATCTATGTTTTTTAAGAAAAGCAGACCTTTACCGTAAGAGCCGAACATTGATTCTACTTTTTCGTTGATGTAACGTTCTGGACTTACGTTGGAAAGAAGTTTAGTCAGGAAGTCGGTTTTCTCAGGATAAGTTATGATGCGGTAATTGTCCAGTTTGGCTCGATCGGCAGCTGCGGCTATGGCATCGTCGATACCACCGAGTTGATCGACAAGATTCAGACTCTTGGCCATCTCTCCGGTCCATACGCGACCCTCCGCAATTTTCTTTATGGCTTCGACCGACATGCCTCGACCGTCGGCACAACGCTTGGTAAAGAGTTCATAACCATCATTGACCATATTTTGGAACAGGTTGCGTTCTTCGGCATTCATGGGGCGACCCATGGCTCCCATATCGGCAAGGCGATTTGTTTTTACTCCGTCAAAATGAAGGTCAAGTGTCTCGGTGAGTAATTTCGACGGGTCAGGTATCATGCCGAATATACCGATGGAGCCGGTAAGAGTTGTAGCTTCGGCCACAATCCAGTCAGCCGCACAAGAAATGTAGTATCCTCCCGATGCGGCATAGTCGCCCATCGATACGACAACCGGTTTTTTCTCTTTTAGCAACGAAACCTCTCGCCATATCTGTTCACTTCCGTATGCACTTCCACCGGGGGAGTTGACGCGCATTACGACAGTTTTTACGTTATCGTCCTCACGCAGTCGACGAAGGTCGAGTATCACTTGCTCGGAGTGTATGCCTTCGGTCCCGAATGAGCCTCCCATGGCATTGTCTATCGATCCGTAGGCGTAATATACGGCTATCAGATTCTTACTTTTGTTTTTGGGGGCTGTTTCTTTTACGTTCAACATCTCGCCAAGGGTCAAAACGCTGGGCTTCTTTTTGGCATCGGTTATTCCCAGTCGCGTTTTCAGATAGTCAACGACTTGATCTTTATACATTAATGTATCGGCGAGTCCACATTGTATGTATTCTGCTGCCGGCACATAATCCATGTTTTTATCGGCCAGCATATTCAGAGAGTCGGTAGATAAATGCCGTGATGCCGATACATCGCTTACTATTTGATTCCAGAGCGATTGCATGTAAGCCAGAGTCTGTTCCTTGTTGGCCTTGCTCATTTCGTTGGCAATGTAAGGTTCTACCGCCGATTTATAGGTTCCTACACGGAATACCTGCATCTCCACACCTACTTTTGCCAGGAGATCTTTGTAGAACATAATACGGCTGGCCATACCGTGCCATGATATGTTGCCCGAGGGGTTGAGTATCACGTTGTCGGCAATACTGGCCAGGTAGTAGGTGCTTTGCGTGTAACTGTCGCCATAGGCGATAAGGAATTTACCGCTCTCCTTGAAATCGGCAAGTGCACGGCGGATTTCTTGCAGAGAGGCCGTCGAACAGGCAAATCCGCCGGCATTGAGGCAGAGACCTTTGATATTCGGGTTTTCTTTTGCCTTTTTGATGGAAGCAACGATGTCGTCCAGTCCGTTGACTGTGGTGTTGTCGCCAAACAGCGAACCGAACGGATTGTCGAAACTCCGTTCCGAAACATTTCCTTTCAGGTCCAGTACAAAAACAGAATTCTCTTTGACAACAGTTTCTGTGTCGGCTGTCACGGCAAAGCCCAGTAGGGTCACGATGCCAAGCACGGTTACAATGGCTCCTGTTATGAGTAAGCCCACAATGGTAGCCAGGGTAAATTTGAGAAAATCTTTCATAGATAATAATTATTAGTGGGTGATTTGTTTTTGATATATTCTGAATTTAGCGTTTGTCGGCCAGTTCGATGACTTCCAGGTTGGAGAAGCGACCCGAGTCGACAGTGAAGCGCACCAGTGTACGTTGCTTGTGAAAGCCATACTTTCCGGCAGCTCCGGGATTGATATGTAAAAGCTGTAATTTTTTGTCATACATAACTTTAAGTATATGGGAGTGTCCCGAGACAAAGAGTGAAGGAGGATTTCTGAATATTTCCGGGACAACAGATGCGTCGTATTTACCCGGGTAACCGCCAATGTGGGTTATCCACACGTCAGCCCCTTCAATGGTGAACCGTTGGCTTTTGGGGTAGATGGCTCGTATCTCCTGCCCGTCGATATTTCCATATACGGCCCGCAATGGTTTTATGGCTTCGAGTTTACGAGCCACATCGAGAGAACCTATGTCACCCGCATGCCATATTTCGTCGCACGACTCAAAATAGAGAGCATAGCGGTCGTCCCACCATGCATGAGTATCCGATAACAGTCCTATGCGCTTCATCTATTCACTATGAGATAAAAACAACAGGGAAACAGATTCTTAAAAGTGTGTTGAAAGAATGTTTCCCTGTTGCATCTGTTTTGTTAGAATTTGTTATTCAACATTATCTTTCAGTTGCTTCCACATCGAAGCGGCAAGTCCGTATGATATGGTCACAAGAAACAAGACGATTATTATGTTCAAGATGATGAATATCCAGTATGGAATAAATATGCATATGAGTTTGTTGACAATGTAATATGCAATGAAATGAGCAATGCCTATTACCATAGATATTCTGAAAATGCACCATTTGCTGCCATCGGTGGCATCGTACGAAGCTTTGAGCGCCTCGATGGGACTTTTCCCTTTTTCCAGAAGAAAATAGAACGAGAGCGACCAGGCCCAATACAGTACGATGGCAGGAACGACAAAGAGACACAGTGAGGGAATGAAAGAAATAAGCATGATGCCGCATAATATGAAGAAGTGACTCATGTGCTTCCTGTATCCGGCATTAAAGATATGAGTGGGAGATATGGCTTCTTCATTGGCAATTTTTACCGGCAAATACGACATGGCAATAGTCGTACCTATATTCACATAGGGAACCCATATCGTCAGAAGATACAGAATCAAGCAACCGACCAACTGGAAAAAATTCATTACAGCATATGTGATGCCGTCTACAAGAGTCTCTTCGAAATGTAAAGTCTGTTTTTCCATAGCAAAAAGAATTTAATGTTGAATATATGAGACACAAGGAAATTAAATTCTTCTTTTCAGTTACAAATGTACAAATAAAATCGAATAGGGCAAGGATTGCTGTTATTCAAATTTAACTGTTTTTACGGGGCTTATTCGTGCAATAATATAGGAGGGACCTATCAGCATGGCAACGGAGACAATAAACGCTGCAACATTAAGCAGCACAAGATATCCGATGTGGAGCGTTATGGGTACGGCCGGAATGTAGTAAATCTCGGGGTCGAGCCTGATAATGTGAAAGAAGTATTGCAACAGGCACAATGTAATGCCGATAACATTTCCCCATAACATACCGCGCCCCACAAGAAACAACGCTACATAGATGAATATTTTGCGTATGGAAATATTCGGTGCTCCAAGCGTTTTCAATATCCCTATCATCCGGGTGTGTTCAAGTATGATGACAAGTAGCCCCGAAATCATGGTAAAGCCCGATACTAGGGACATGAGTGCAAGAATCACCCACACATTCATGTCGAGTAAATCAAGCCAATTGAAAAGTTGCGGATTAAGCTCCCGTATGGTATGGGAAAAATACGATGCATGGTATTTGTCTTTCTTAAACAGAAGTTCGCCATAGAGCTGTTCGTTTACACGGTCGAGATCATCGACATTCTTCAAGCGTACTTCAATGCCGCTATATTGGTCGGCAGCCCAGCGGTTGAGCGATTGCACCTGGCGGGCATCGCCGAAAGCAAATACCTGGTCATACTCAGTCAGGTTGGTCTGGTAGATACCCGATATCACAAACTTGCGGGCACGTACACTCTCTTCGACAAAATAGCAATAGATGGCATCACCCACTTTCAGACGCAACTTGTCGGCCATATACTGTGACAGGAGTATTTCGTTACTGGGAGAGTCTCTGTCGAGTTGAGGCATGCGCCCGTCGGTTAAGTAGCTCTCAATAAAATCGGTCGGATAGTCGGGTGTAATACCTTTTAAGGAGATGCCCAGAAAATCGGAGTCGGTTTTCAGTATACCGGGTTTTATGGCAAACAAGGCATAATTGTCTATCGACGGTTGGGCAGCCAGCATCGAGTCGATGGCAGGAGAAAGGGCTATGGGCGATGTCTCGTAGGCATTCTCAAAAGGGGCTCCCGTTATTTGGATATGAGAGCCGAAACCTATTACCTTTTCACTGATTTCTCGCTTGAAGCCAATGACAATCGAAACGGCCAGAATCATAATGGCCATACCCAATGCGACACCCCATGTCGCAATGCGTATGGCCGGAGGAGTTTGTGCCGGGCCGGTTTTTCCGCCCCGGGTATGAATGCGTTTGGCAATAAACAGTTCTACCTTCATAAGGTACGTCCCGGGTAGGCCTCCAGGGCTTTTTGCAGCACGATTAAGGCCTTGGCCAGGTCTTCTTTCTTCAAGACATAGGCCAGTCGCACTTCATTGTACCCAAGCCCCGGTGTCGTATAGAATCCCGAACCGGGCGCCATGAATACGGTCTGCCCTTCATATTCAAAATGTTCGAGACACCAGGCGCAGAAGTCATCGGCATTATCTACCGGCAACTTGGCCATGGTATAGAAAGCTCCCATGGGAATGGGTGAGTAGCAGCCGGGAATACGATTAATGCCGTCAATCAGGAATTTGCGCCGTTCAACATATTCGTTGTAAACTTCCGACATGTATTCGGCCGATGCATCGAGTGAGGCTTCGGCTATGATTTGGCCTATAAGGGGAGGGCTCAACCGGGCCTGACAGAACTTCATCACATTCTTTTTCAGCTCTTCGTTTTTGGTGATGAGCGCTCCGATGCGGATGCCACATTCGCTGTATCGTTTTGAAACCGAGTCTATGAGTACAACATTATTTTCAATCCCGGAAAGATGAAAAGCCGAAATGTAGGCAGCTCCCGTATAACAGAATTCGCGATACACTTCATCGGAAAAGAGAAACAGATCGTGTTTTTTCACAATGTCGCGTATCTGGTTCATCTCTTTTTGTGTATACAGATAACCCGTAGGATTGTTGGGGTTACATATCAATATACCTTTGGTACGGGGAGTTATCAGTTCTTCAAACTTCTCTATGGGTGGGAGAGCAAACCCTTCGTCGATTGAAGAAGGTAACGTTTTGATGGTGGCTCCGGCCGATATGGCAAACGCCATATAGTTGGCATATGCCGGTTCTGGCACGATGATTTCATCTCCGGGGTCGAGGCAGGCCATGAATGCAAAGAGCACAGCTTCTGATCCACCGGTTGTGATGATAATATCATCGACATTGACATTGATGTTGAACTTGGCATAATAACCCACCAGCTTTTCACGAAAACTGTAGATTCCTTCACTCGGGCTGTACTCCAACACCTTGCGGTCGATGTGACGGGCGGCTTCAAGCCCCACTTCGGGCGTTGGCAGGTCGGGCTGACCGATATTCAGATGATATACTTTGATTCCCCGTTTTTTGGCTTTATTGGCCAACGGCACAAGTTTGCGAATAGGTGAGGCGGGCATGATTTGTCCCCGCTCGGATATTTTAGGCATATAATAGGGCTTTTTCTATATATTGATTGGCAAAGGTAATAGAATTATGGAAAAAACAGCACAAAAGCACAGATTAAAAAACAAAAATGCGAAAAGTCGGTTGTTCAGTACCTTTTTCGCATTTCTTTTATCTGTAAAAATGTCGGAATATTTTCAAAATATCTCTGCGTATCACGCTCTTTTTTATTGGGTTTTATCCGAATTTCTCTTTTATCATGTAACGGAAGAAGATCAGGTTTCCCAGCAGATAGCGCCGCCACATGCGTCGGGGTTCTTTCAGCAGACGATAGGCCCACTCCAAACCCCGCTTCTGCCAGGCTTCAGGAGCCCGCTTTACGGTACCGGCAAAGAAGTCGAATACCGCACCAATAGCCCCAATATGACCCCGTACGTCGAGCTCGTCATAATGAGTATACGCCCATTTTTCTTGTTTGGGGGCTGTCATGCCTACCCATAGAAGATCCGGTTTCACACGGTTTACTGCTTCTATCATGGCTCGGTTATCTTCATCAGTAAATACCGATTTGAATGGTGGGGAGTAGGTCGCGACAGTGATATGAGGATATACTACCAGTGCTTTCTCCTTAATCAGTTGAAGCGTCTTTTCACTAGCGCCCAAGAAGAAACAGGTTCCACCCTTTTGATTGAGACGATCCATCTCGTACTTAAACAGGTCCCAACCTGGGATCCGTTCGATATGCTCATGTCGCAGCCAGCGAACAGCCAGCACGATACTCTCTCCGTCGGGTATCAACATTCCACCCGACAATAACGCCTCAGCAAAGAGCGGGTCTTTTTGCGCATTATTATACGAATGAGCATTGATAGTATTAATCAATAATTTACCATCAGGCAAATTTCCCAGTTCCGCCTTTCCTCGTAAAAGCGAAATAGTTTTCAAATGAATCATTTTATATATAATTGAGTAAAAAATATCGAATATTTATTCACGGAAAACACAAAGAAGTGCTTGCAGAAAATGAGTTTCAAAAATCGATAATGTAAAGTTTTTATGATTGTCATAACCAGTCTTGCCCATCTTGAAGCGTAACGCTTCATTATCGGCGAGAACAGCTATCTTTTCGCCAAAGCCGTTGCATTTTTGGGGAACGATAAATCCCGCAACACCATCTGTGACGATATCTCTTATACTGTCGTCATGGGTCAAACCACTGACAATTTATATTGCATGGCTTCGAGATTGACCAACGGACGTTGTGATAGAATGTGTAAACGGAAATATTGGCTTATTCAAATCCAGAAATTTTTATCATCAAGTAAATTCGGCAGTTCCACCTTTTTCTATAAGAGCGAAACGGTTTTCAGCTGAATTTTTTGGAAATTATATTAGAGCGGATAAAAATCTAACGTGAATTATTTCTGAGCGCAAACCTTTCGGAGTGTTTGCACAAAATGAGTTTCAAAAATCGATAGTGTAAATAGCTCTTTATATCGTTTGTAACCGGCTTCACCCATTTTCCCCCGCAGCCTTTCATCATCAACGAGAACAGCTATCTTTTCGGCCAAAGCTGCCGCATTTTCTTTCGGAACGATAAATCCAGTAACGCCATCTTCGACGATGTCTCTTATACCACCTTCATCGGTCGAAACCACCGGTAATTTATATTGCATGGCTTCGAGATTGACCAGCGGGAACGATTCGTTGTGATAAAACGTGGGAAAGACAAAGATGTCAGCCTCCTCAAAACAGGCTGCCTTTGCCTCTCCATATTTGCTTCCGGCATAGACGACACTCTCGTCGAGGTGGCGTTGCGCTACGGCCTGGGCAAAAGTCGCTGCCGAAATCTCCTGCGTCTCTCCGCCGACAAACGTACACGACACGGCATATTCCTGTTTTTTGAGTATCTGCAAAGCATCAAGCAGCACATACACTCCTTTCGAAGCAATCAGGTTGGAGAGGAACAGTATGTTTACCTTTTTATGTTTCCGGAGAAAAGCAGGTTCCTTTGCAAAAAGTTCGGGAATGCCGTTGGCGCAAATCTCTACATCTTTTCGTGCGACATAGCGGGAAAAATCGCTATACAGAAGCTCCGACAACAAGATGACTTTCACCCCTTTGAAAAACCTCTTATAACAAAAGTCGAAAAGCGGTTTCTGTTGATAGTTCGATACCCCTTTGTTGTGATAGTGAACCACGACACGAGCCCCCAGTGATTTAAGCATCTGCACCACGACAAAGTCTTTGAGGAAAGCGCCTCCGCTGGCATTGGGCGTTACATATACCAAGTCGGGACGGAACGAGCGATACTCCGCACGAATACGCCCGAGCAGACGCGAAAAATCGGTCAGTTTCGACAATCGCACTTTGCCTATATCTTCCAGATTGGCCGCCGTAGCTAGGTTGATATACCGGCAATCGAACGCCTCATTCACCAATCGGCTATCATGAATATATTTCCCCATCATGGCAGCACCATGCACCGGCGGCGGCATATGCATAATAAAAAGAATCCGTGGTAAATTCTGTTTCATATTTCCCATGATGAAATTTTTTTGATACTCTTAGCCGGTATTCCGGCAATAATTGTATTAGGCTCGTAATTCTTTCCTGTTGTGCAACTTGTCGCAGCTATTACACAACCGTCAGGAATAACAGACCCTTTTAAAATTGTACATCTACAGCCAATCCAAATCTTATTTCCAAAAGAGACTCCTTTATCAGCGTTTATTTGTGTTCCATCAACATATATTCGATGAGAGTCTGAATCCATTACCAAACAGTCCCAACTAAACTGTATGTCCCGTCCGAATGAGATAGATTTCTGACAAAAAATCTGTGTAGAGGCTGATATGGCAAAATTATCGCCCAATTTCAACTTTGCATTATTAGAAACATAGATTTTAGAACCTTTACCAATATGAGCAGAACCTTCAAAAATAAGAGTACCCGTTTTTCCCACTTTAATTACGGTTTTTTCGTTTGGTTCCATAATTGCAACTTTATGGTACCCTATACGTATCATTGCAAGAGAAGGAGTTCGCTTTAATATAATTTTTCCCTTAATCGATATTTTACAATTGTATGCTATCCATATCGGTAATTTTATAGCTTGTGGAAAAGGCAAGTGTCTAAAATTCAATAGAATTGTTTTTGGTATAGAAATAAGAATGTTTATTATTTCTGATATTCGCATAAAGCTATTTTTAAGATAAATTTTTCATTGATTTATATACACCTTCATAGTTTTGTTGCATTTGCTCAATACTGAATAGTGTTTTCGCATAATCATATCCAATCTGTACCCATTTCTCATAGTCTTTTTTATGGGGCAGATTTTGAAAAATATGAATATATCCACTCACAGAATTATTATTTACTTTCAGTGGCCAATTAGGCGGAAGAGTTTCATCCAACCCTTTACAACTATTTATAATAACGGGGGTTCTGCTTAAACTAGATTCTATTGATAAGGTTGCTAACCCCTCAAAATTTGAAGGCATGAAAACATAATCAAATGAATTGAGATATTGGGACAGGTTATAAATCTTGTCATAATAACTGACATTTGAAAATCTCGTAAGAATTTCTATTTTCGGTCTTAAAGAACCGCTCCCTATGATATGAAAAAACAACGATGGGTCATTGGCAAAATGGGTGATTACAGAGACCAGTTCATCTATTCCTTTTTGGTATTCGAGTCGTCCGGCAAAAAGAATATTAACCTTGTGCGGAATTATATACTGAAAGTCTTTTTGTTTAGCAACTTCTACTCCGTTAAAGACAATAGGTGGCTTTACTTTATATTTGTCTTGATAACTGTATTGTACAGCGTGTGATATGGCAATATTGGCATCGTGCCGAATAAAAAATCGTTCTACCATATTTCCTATTCTGTTCCATTTCGTCCACAACACGGTATTGTGAATAGTGCGTACATATCTCACTCTACGAAAAGTGAGCTTTTGTAAAAAATGAAACAGATACACCGATAAATCAGGTACCTCAGTATGGGTATGAATTATTTGTGGAGAATATTTCAAATAGATAAATAAGAACCATATCGGAAACAGTATAATACTTAATTTATTCCCTCTGATTGGGGCGCGATGATATTTGATATGATGCGCTTGGAGTTCTTGCAATATAAAAGCACTGTAATCGGAAGAACCTCTTACTACCTCAACCACATGATATTCATAGTCTGTTGAAGGCGATTTTGCAATATTTAT
>ERZ779843.3617-NODE-3617-length-12781-cov-3.027896_pt1 | contig 12781 bp, 7 predicted proteins | sample MGYA00511560_ERZ779843 | MGnify/ENA primary metagenome ERZ779843 (study PRJEB29588, sample SAMEA2158062) | human gut metagenome | biome: human gut; feature: human-associated habitat; material: faeces | place: Denmark | collected 2008/2010 ... | reverse complement strand
ATGAGAAGAATAAAGGAAGAACACGTGAAGGAAAATTAAAGAGATGGACAATTATCTTAGGAGTTGCTTTTGTAGTATTAGCAGTTGCTTTAGGTATTGTTTATGTTATAAAATAAGAATGAATTTGGGGAGGCGGCAGAGATTTTCTGTCGTCTTTTTGAAATGCTAAATAAGATTAATATTTGAAAAATTAAACATAATAAGAGAGGTGAATTTAATGAAGAAAAAGTTTTTTTATATGAAAGATAAAAAAGTACTAAAATGCTAAATAAAAAGCAAATACCAATGTTTAAACATAAGAGAAGAATATGTAAAGTACTAATGAAGAAAGAGATAATAGTTTTAATAATATAAAATTTTCCATGGAAAATTTCCCAGTACTCGTTGCACAACGTCGAAAAAAGGTATATAATAGATAATCAGTGAAATGGGGAGATTTATTGATGGAAAGTAATATTATAGATAAACAAATATATGAAGATTTAATAAGTCAAGTTGACTCAAAGAAGCTAGATTTGGCTTTAAAATTAATGCAGAATAAGGCTATTGAGATAAATAAGATTACATATGATAATAAACAAAATTTTGAGGTTCATTCAATCGTAAAAGATGAGAAGAATGATGATGGAATTATAGTAAAACAGAAACACAAAGTTTATATTAAAGTTGCAGAAGGCGAGATTGAAAATTTATCATGTACTTGTGATGATTACAAGGAAAATTATTGTGCCTGTGAACATATTATTGCAACTGTTAAAGAATTTGCAAGTAATTCTGACTATGTAAGAATTTTTTCTGGAGAGAGAAAAGAAAGTAGAAGTACAGATACGGTTAAAGAACGTGGAGAAAACTACAAGATTTTCAATCAACTAGTAAATGAATTTTACAGAATTAATGAAGAAGAGGAAGAACAGAATACATCTTCAGGCAAGGAGGAAGGATTCGTTCATATTGAGCCAAAGATTATATGTAGTAGAACAAATAATAGCTTGAAACTAGAAATAAAGCTTTCTAAAAAAGATGAGAAGCAGAGCTATAAGGTAAAGTCTTTACCAGAATTTTATGATAGATTTGCAAGTGGTGAAAAGTATAAATATGGAGCAAAACTTGAGTTTGCACACACAAGAGAAAAGTTTGTGGAAGAAGACAGAAATCTTTTAGATTTCATACTGAAATATTCAGAAATAATAAAATATGCTAATGAATCGTCTACAGGATATGATTATTACACAAAAAGAATGGGAGAAGATGCAATAGTTATTTCTAACACAGGGCTGGATGATTTATTTGAATGCCTGAAAAATAGAGCAATTTCAATGGAAGACCAGTTTGGAACTGATGCTGTTGTTTTTGTACCAAATGAGCCAGACATTAAATTTAAATTAGAAGAAAATGATGATGAAGAATATAAGATAACTGTAAATGTGGATATATATGCGTATATGGTTTATGAGGGCAGAAAATATACATATTTAATGCTGGATAAGAAATTATACAGATGCTCAAAAAAATATAGTAGTACTGTTATTAAAATGTTGGAAGTATTTAGAAAGAATTTTACAAAAGAGATTTTGCTTCCAGAGAGTCAATTGTCTAATTTCTTCTCTATAGTACAACCAAGCATAAAGAATAGTGTTAACATTGGAGAAAATGAGTACAAGAAAGTTGAAAAATACATTCCTGCAGAGCTATATGCAAAATTATATTTGGACTACAATGACTTAAATTATGTGCTAGCAGACATTAGATTTATATATGGAGATGTAGAGATAAATCCGCTAGATTCTAAGAGACAAGTAGAAGTGCTTTCTAGAAATACAATAAAAGAAAGCAAATTAATTAACATGTTCGTTAAGAGTGGATTCATGTTAGACCAAAAGAACAATAGATTGATTCTTGCAAATGATGACAAGATATATGAATTTTTGACTAATGATATGGATTCATATATGAAAAATTTTGAAGTGCTTGCAACAGATAATTTTAAGGCAAAAGAAGTTAGAAGTACATCTGCTGTAAATTTGGGTGTAAGGGTAGAAAATAATTTGCTAGACATAGATTTTTCTAGTCTGGACTTCGACCCAGCAGAGCTTCAGGAGATAATGAAGCAGTACAAATTAAAGAAGAGATACCATAGATTAAAAGACGGAAGCTTCGTAAATCTGGAAGATAATGATACTATCAAATTTATAGAGAGTGTAACCGAAGATATAGATGTTGATTACGGTCAAATAAAGAACAATACTTTACAGTTACCAATGTACAGGGCTCTTTATTTAGATAAAATTTTGGAGAAGAATAGCTTTATTCATGTTACGAAAGATGAAAGCTACAAGAATTTAGTTGAAAATATCGATGTAAAAGAAATAGAAGGAAACATGGAAGTGCCAAAGAACTTGAATGCTAGCCTTAGAGAATACCAAAAAGTAGGTGTACAATGGTTACGTATGCTTGATTACTACGGTTTGGGCGGAATTTTGGCAGATGATATGGGTCTTGGAAAAACTGTTCAGCTATTGTGTGTAATTTGTGCATACAAATATAATGGAGGAAAGAAACCATGCTTAGTCGTATGCCCAAGTTCATTATGCCTAAACTGGCAAAATGAAGCGGAAAAATTTACGATAGGAATGCAATCTATAGTAGTACATGGAACACTAGAAGAAAGAAAAAATCAGATTGCATCAATACCAAATTATGATATAGTAATAACTTCATATGAATTATTGAAGAGAGATATAGAAGAATATAAAAAATATGACTTCAAATTTAAGTACATAATTGCAGACGAAGCACAATACATAAAAAATAATAACACACAAAATGCAAAGGCAATTAAGAATATATCAGCAGAAACAAGGTTTGCTCTAACTGGAACGCCAATAGAAAACTCTTTATCTGAGCTATGGTCAATATTCGATTTCATAATGCCAGGATACTTATTTGGATACAGAAAATTCAAAGAGCTTTATGAAACGCCAATAATAAAAGAGGGCAATGAAGTGGCAATGAACAAATTGAAAAAATTGATAGAGCCATTTGTCTTAAGAAGAATAAAAGGTGAAGTCTTAACAGAGCTACCAGATAAAATGATATCTGTTCTAAATAGCCAGATGGTGGACGAGCAAAGAGATATTTATTTGTCTTATTTAGCAAAGGCAAAGAAAAATGCAATGGAAGAAATACAAGAAAATGGAATAGAAAAGAGCCAAATAAAAATACTTGCACTATTAACAAGATTAAGACAAATATGTTGCCATCCAAGTCTATTTATAGACAACTACAAGGGCGAAAGCGGTAAGCTAAACCAATGTATAGAAATAGTAAAAGATGCAATACAATCAGGACACAAAATACTACTATTTTCAGGATACACGGCAATGTTTGAAATAATAGAAAAAGAATTGCAAAAAGAGAATATAGAATTCTTAAAATTAACAGGACAAACCAAAGTATCTGAAAGAATAAATTTAGTAGATGAATTTAACAGTAATCCAAACAAAAAATTATTCTTAATCTCTTTAAAAGCCGGTGGAACTGGTCTAAACTTAGTCGGAGCAGATGTGGTAATACACTATGACCCATGGTGGAACTTATCTGCAGAAAATCAGGCTACAGATAGAACTTACCGAATAGGACAAAAGAGAAACGTACAAGTATATAAATTAATAACAAAAAACTCAATAGAAGAGAAAATATATGAACTACAAAAAAGAAAAGAAACTTTGATTGATAGCATGCTTTCAACAAACCAAACATTTATAAGCAAGCTTTCAAAAGAAGACATAATGAATTTGTTTGAATAATTTCGCCCAATAGGGACGCCCTTTTTGGGCGATTTAATATTATTGAAAGAGAACAATTTCATTTTTCAAAATTACGGTATTTCGCCCTTGGTCGGAGCTCCTTCGGACTCCTCAAAAGGCGGGCTCGACCTTATTTTTCAAAATGAAATTATTCTTACATATTAATATAAATTTAGTATTACTAATGAGTGATGAAAGGATATAGTATGAATGATTTTATAACTGTCGTTGGTGGCGGATTAGCTGGTTCTGAGGCTGCGTACCAGATTGCTAAAAGAGGCATAAAAGTTAAGTTATATGAGATGAAACCTAATAATTTTTCGCCAGCACATTCGAATAATAATTTAGCAGAGATTGTTTGTAGCAATTCTTTTAAGTCTAATTTGCACACGAATGCTTGTGGACTTTTAAAGGAAGAACTAAGAAATTTAGATTCCCTTCTTATTAAAGTTGCTGATGAAACTGCCGTGCCAGCAGGACAGGCTCTAGCTGTTGATAGAGAGGTGTTTTCTAAAAAGGTTACTGAAGCTTTAGAAAACATGAAAAATGTAGAAATAATTAGGCAAGAAGTAGGAAAAGATGGACTATCAATAGAGAGCATTGCAAAAGATGGAATTGTTATAATTGCAACAGGTCCACTTACTTCTGATGCATTATCTAAGCAAATTCTAGAACTTACAGGAGAAGATGACTTACACTTTTATGATGCAGCAGCTCCAATAATATTTAAAGATAGTATTGACATGAATATAGCTTTTTATGGCAATAGATATGAACAAGAAAGAGCTAAGGATGAAGATGTAGAAGAATGGAAAACAAAGCAGAAAAATGATGGAGATGCAAGTTACATAAATCTTCCAATGAATAAAGAAGAATATGAACATTTTTGGAATGAATTAGTTAATGCAGAGGTTGTGGAATTACATCAATTTGAAAAAAGAGAAATTTTCGAAGGATGTATGCCAGTTGAAGTAATGGCAAAGAGAGGAATAGATACATTAAGATATGGCCCATTAAAACCAATGGGATTTACAGATCCACGTACAGGTTACAGGCCGTATGCACTAGTTCAGTTAAGGCAAGACAATAAAGATGCAACAATTTATAATATTGTTGGATTTCAAACAAATTTAAAATTTGGCGAACAAAAACGAGTATTTAGTATGATACCAGGTTTAGAAAATGCGGAATTTGCAAAATATGGAGTAATGCATAGAAATACTTTCATAAATTCTACAAAATTATTAGATAGAACATACCAATTAAAGAAAAACAAAAACATATATTTTGCGGGACAAATTACAGGAGTAGAAGGTTATGTAGAATCTATTTCATCTGGATTAGTTGCTGGAATAAACGCTGTAAAACAATTAAGACAAGAAGAAAAGGTCGAATTTTCTGAATATACAATGATAGGAGCTTTGGCTCAATATATATCGACGCCAAATGAAAAATTTCAACCAATGAATGCAAATTACGGGATTTTACCAGAGCTAGAGGGAAAAAAGATATCAGATAAAAAATTGAAATATGGAAAATTATCAGATAGAGCGTTAGAAAAATTATTTTTAATAGAGTAGAATTTTTTGCCGTTATTTTAGATAAACTTCATTTAAAATGAAATACACAATTTTATTAATAAATTTTCGACGTAAATTATGAGTGTTTTCTTGAATTCTTAGTAAAAATATTGTAAGATAATACCAACCTTTCTTGTCAAAAGGTAGTCTTTACTTAAGGACGGAAAGGAGGGTTACAAGATGACCGTTGGAGATGCAATACTGAGTTTAGTTGATAAATTGTTAGTAGAAAGAGAAAAAGTCGTAAGACTAGAACTTTCAAGAGAACAACAATTAAATGAAGAGAAGCAATCAGACAAAGACCAGGAGTAGACATACATATGGTCGGTAGAGTAGGATTCACAGCCTGCTCTATTTCTTATATAAAAAAAGTATGTGTATTCACAGGTACACATACGATTACAAGTTTGACCGTTGGAATCAAACATTTTTATTTGTAATAGAATGATAACATATTATTTAAAGTTTGTCAAATGATTTTTATACAAACAGTGTTATAATTCATTTGTGATAATGTCTTAATAAATCATTTGAGAAAAATATTGATTTTGGCTTATATGTAAAATGTTGCAAAAATATAACAAAATATTACATTTTTGTTAAAATACACACAAATTTCTTCTCTTATGGTATATTTATTGTGATAAATAAGACTTGGTATACATAAAGTATTGAAAAAATAAATTATATATGCTATAATATAGACATATGAGTTATAAAAGGAGATTGATAATATGGCTAAAAGAAGTATTGAAATTGAAAGAGAATATAGGCAGTATACAAAGATGTCACCCGAATTTGTACATTTAACAGGTGAATCTTTAAAGCAACAAATTGGTGGCTTAGAGAATAAGGTGGAGAAAGTATCAGCTAAAATAGAAAATTTATCTGCCGAAATAGAAGAGTTAAAAAAGAGTGATAAAGAAGAAGATAAAAAAGCTTTAGAAGCTAAATCTGCTCAAAAGGAAAGCTTAAGTAAAGTTTTAGAAGCCGCTAAAAAAGAAAGAGATGAACAAAAACCTAAATTAGAAAAACAATTAAACAGAGTTCAAGGATTCGAAAAAAATAAAGAACAAATTGCAAGAATAAAACAAATAAAGAGTGATCTTCGCAGTAAAAAACTACATCTAGAATGGGAAATTAGACATAATGAAAAGCTAATTTCAGAACTTGAAGATAAATTAAATGAAATAGATGAGGACGTAAATACTAAGTTAGTTATATCTGAACTAGAAAAAATGGAAAAGACTGATGTAAAAGAATTTTATGCAGAAGATTTTACAAGACTTGACGAATTAAGAGATGAAAAAGCCAAAATAGATAAAGAAAAAGCAGGAATTAACTCTCAAATTACTAGTTTGAAGAATACAAATAAAGACTTAGGACATAGAATTGATACATTAAATACTGAAATTGCAAAATGTGATTTTGCTTGGAAGAACTTATTTGCAAATAAAACTTGGGATGAAATTGAAGCTAAATCTATGGATGGTAGATTTACAAAGAAAGAAGAAAAAGCTAAACAAGAAGAACCTGCAAAAGAAGAGAAAAAAGAAGAAAAAGCTCCTGCTACTGAAGAACCAGTAAAAGAGGAAGATCCTAAATTAAAAGAAATGCCAATATTTGAAAAATTTTCATTTGCAAAAAAACCTGTGGCAGAGAAAACAAGTGAAACAGAAGAGCCTATGTGGACAGATATACAATCAGAAGAAGAAGCCAAAAAGGAAGAGGCAGAAACAGCTCTAACCAAAACAAGTAGATGGTCTAAATTATGGAATGCAATAAAGCACCCAATTCAAACTATAAAAGCTGCAAGAGCAGGAAAAGCTGAGAAAATTGCAAAAGAAGCAAGTGAAAAAGGCGAAGAACCTATAGTACAACCACTAAAAATAGAAGATTTACAAGGAAATGAGAAAACTCCAACTGCAGAAAAGACAGAAGCACAAAGTGTTGATGCATTTATAGCAAAATTACGCCAAATGTCTGAAAAAGAAGCTGCAAAAGATGCTCAAAATAAGGATAATAAAGAACAACCAGATTATTTAAAATATGTAGCAAGACATGCAAGAAAAGTTGAAGCTCAAAAACAAAGAGACGACGAAGGAAGATAAAATTAATTCCATATAAATATTAGAAAACTAAGTGAAATATTCGCTTGGTTTTCTTGCTTTTTACGACATATTAGTATAAAATAAACAAGAAATTGAATGTTCACAACTTACATGAGGAGAATAAAATATGAAACAGATTTTATTTGTTATTGCAATGAAAAAGGAAGCAACAGACATTGCTGAAAAATTGGAACTAGAAAAGGTTAACGAAAATGTATATAGAAAAGAAAATATTTCTTTAATTATCACTGGAATTGGAAAGCAACAAACAGCAATCAATTTAACCAGATATTTAGAAAACTGTGAGATAAAGCCAGATTTAATAATAAATATGGGATACGTTGGCTCTACTAACTCTAAAATTGGAGAATGGGTTAATGTTAGTAAATCTTATAATTATGAATGGAACATTCCAGGAGAGCAACAATATACTGTTGAAGAATTTAATGATGATAGAATTAAAACATTAGAAAATATTAAGAAATTACCATGTTATAGTGCTGAAAGTTTTGTAACACATGCAGATATAAAAGACGATGTGCTTTTTGACATGGAACTAAATTCTATTTATATAATTTGTTGCATGTATAAGATGGATTTAATATCACTAAAAAAAGTTAGTGATAATTTGAGTCTGGATGATTACTACAAAAATATAGATATGAAAGAAGTAATGGAATTAACCAGTGGATTAGAATTATTAAGAGGAGAACTATAAATGTATTTGAAAAGACTAGAACTGCAAGGGTTTAAATCGTTTGCAGATAAGACTGTATTGGAATTTAAGCCGGGTATTACAGCTGTTATTGGACCAAATGGTTCTGGTAAGAGTAATATTTCGGATAGCATTAGGTGGGTACTTGGAGAGCAGAGTATGAAGTCTTTAAGAAGCGCAAAGGCAGAAGACGTAATATTTGCAGGTACTCAAAATAGAAAATCGTTGGGATTTGCAGAGGCATCTATTGTAATAGATAACTCTGATGGAAAATTACCAATTGAATATAATGAAGTAACAGTTACAAGAAAATTATATAGAAGTGGTGAGACTGGCTATTTTATAAATAAAACACCATGTAGACTTAAAGATATTATAGAATTGTTTATGGATACCGGTATTGGAAAAGATGGATATTCTATAATTGGACAAGGTAAAATTGACGAAATTTTGAGCAATAAATCTGATGATAGAAGACACATATTCGAAGAGGCTGCCGGAATTGTAAAGTATAGAACTCGTAAGGTGGAATCTGAGAAAAAACTAGAGCAAACAAAGCTCAATCTATTACGTATAAATGATATTTTATCTGAAATAGAAGGGCAATTAGATCCACTTAAATTGCAGGCAGATAAAGCCAGAAAGTTCTTAGATTTAAGAGAAGAACTTAAGAATATTGAAGTTGGATTATTTGTGTATAACATAAATACATATAAGGAAAAACTTGAACAAATTATAGAGGATTTACAAATTTTAAAAGACCAAGAAACATCGGAAAGCCAAAAGTTAGAAGAGGGTCAAAATAAAAAAGATACTTTAAAAGCTAGAATTGATGAACTTATTGCAGAAATTGAAAACATGCAAAATGTTGGTTTCGAGAGTAAGACTAAGATTGAACAGTTAAATTCTCAGATAAATGTTTCTAAAGAAAGAATTTCAAACAATGCTACAAATATTGAAAGACTTACAAAAGAAATAGAGGAACTACATCAAAGAATTAATGATTTCAATGAGGAGAAAGATAGCAAGGTTTCTAAGAAGGACAACTTATTTAAGAATAAGGAAAAGTTTGAAACAGAACTGAAAGAGAAGGAAGAAGAGCTTGCAAAGATATCTGCTAAATTATCTGAAAAAGAGCTTGAGATAGAAGGCAAGAAGAAACAAGTAGAAGCCGATACAGACGCAAAATATGAAAGACTTGCCGAAATTAATACATATGAAATTAATTACGAAAACTTAGAAAAAACTAAGAAAAACGTAAAGCAAGAGCTTCAAAGTACTATTTCTGAATTAGATAGTAACAGAATAAAGAAACAAGAAATTTCGAAGAACTTTCAAGAAATAGAAAATACAAGAAACAAGGCTGTTAATACTCTAACAGAAATAAAAAATCAAAAAGAAGAGGCTTTAGCCATTATAAAAGACTTTGATGAAAAAATAAACAAGCTTACAGCAGAGTACAGAATGAAAGATTCTAGATGTAAGTTCTTAATCGAAACAGAACGTGATAAAGATGGATATATGAAGAGTGTTAAATCTTTACTACTTGCATGTGAACAAAATAGTGAATTAAATGCAGGAGTTGAAGGTGTGCTAGCAAGTCTTATTTCTGTTGACAAAAAGTATGAAACTGCAATCGAAATGTGCTTAGGCCAGTCTATGCAAAATATAGTTACAAAAACAGAAACAGATGCAAAAAAATTGATAGAGCATTTGCGTAAGAACAATTTAGGAAGAGCAAGCTTTTTACCAATTTCATCTGTTCATGGAAAGAAAATAGAAAAAGTAAATTCTAATGGAATAGATGGTGTTATTGGTATAGCAGCAGACCTAGTAAAAGCAGATAAAAAGTACCAAGACATAATTTTGAACTTGCTTGGCAGAACCGTGATTGTAGAAAATATGGATAGTGCCATAAAACTTGCAAAGGCTAACAGCTATTCGTTTAGAATAGTAACACTAGAAGGAGACGTAATAAATCCATCTGGTGCAATTAGTGGTGGTTCAGTAGCTCAAAAGACTGTAAATATATTAGGAAGAAGCAGAGAAATTGAAGAATTAAAGACTAAGTTAAAAGAACTTGATTCAGAAATTAAGAAGATAGAAAAAGAAAAGGAAGAACATTCTGTAAAAATAACCGATACAATAGAAGAATCTGCAAGGCTAGAGAAAAATTTACAAGAAATTGAGATTACATATGCAACTAAAAAGCAAGAATTAGACATGATAGACAGTCAAATTACTAAACTTGAAGAAAAAATGGCTAAGTTAAAAAATCAAGTTGAAGAAATTGATGAAGAAAAGAAAAAATTAGAAGTTTCTAAGGAAGGCACTAAACAAGTAATTGCAAACTTAGACAAAGAAATGCAAGAATTAAATGCAGAGATTACACAGTTTGCAGAGCTAAATAAAGACGACCAAACATACATAGACAACTTAAATACAGATATAACAGACTTAAAAATTTCTGTATCTTCATTTGATGAGAGTGGAACATCTCTTGACGAAATGATTGCAAGAATAGAACAAGACATTCAAAATGCAAATGCAAGCATAGAGACTAAAAAAGCAGATATAGAGAATGCAAAATTAGAGACTACTAAAAATGAAGAAGCAATTTCAAACTTCGAGCAAGAAATAGAAAAGATTAAATCTGAAGTTACAAATAGCTCTGAAAAAATAGAGGCTTTAAAGAATGAAAAGACAGTAAAAAATGAGGAATTAGAAAAGATAGAGGCTCAAATAGAGTCACAATATAGTGTATTAAATGGTCTAAAAGAGCAAATAGTAAAGGTGGAGAGCAAGAAAACAAAACAAGAACAAGATATAGATGATTTAATAAACAGATTGTGGCAAGAATATGAGCTAACTCCTAACAATGCAGATGGTTACGCAAAGCCAGATAATGTTCAAGTTGCTCAAAAGAGAACAACAGAACTACGTAAAAATATAGCAGACTTAGGAAGCATAAATGTAGATGCAATAGAAGATTACAAGAAAATGCAAGAAAGATATGACTTTATGAATGAGCAAAGACTTGATTTAGAAGACTCTATAACAAAGCTTAGAAACGTAATTTCTGAAATGACAACTACAATGCAAAAGCAATTTGATGAGAAATTTAAACAAATAAACAAAAACTTCAACGAGGTGTTCATCGAACTATTTGGTGGAGGAAAGGCAGAGCTAATATTAGAAGATGAAGCCAATATACTAGAATGTGGAATAGACATCAGGGTACAACCACCAGGAAAGAAACTACAAAACATGATGCTATTATCGGGTGGAGAAAAAGCACTAACAGCAATAGCAATATTGTTTGCAATACTAAAAATAAATCCAGCTCCATTCTGCATATTAGACGAAATTGAAGCAGCTCTTGATGACGTAAACGTTGCAAGATATGCCTTATATTTAAAGAAATTCAGCACAGAAACGCAGTTCTTAGTAATAACACATAGAAAAGGAACAATGGAAATAGCAGATACAGTTTACGGTGTAACAATGGAAGAAAAGGGAATAAGTAAACTATTATCGATGCAACTTAAATAAGAAGGTGAATAGATATGATAAGAAGCTATAAAGAAGAACAGGAATTAAAAGAAAAGATATTAGAGCTTAGAAAAAAAAATTATCCTTATGATAAGATTGCAATGGAACTTGGTACAAATGAAAGTCGTGTGAAGCTTATAATAGGATTACTTGTAGAAGAGGGAAAACTTGATAGCTTGGCTACAAATTTATATAAGAAAGAAACTGAGGAAAAGCTAAAACAGATATTGAGTATGGCAAAGGCAAAAAGAAATGTGAGTGAGATATCTAGTTCTTTAGGTATTTCTGTAGATAGAACTTATTTATATCTTGATAGGCTTGTTGAAGAAGGAAGGTTATCTATAGCAGAAGTTTACCAATGTGCAGATGAAGAAATAGAAAAAAGAGTGATAGAATTAAGAAAAGCGGGCTTAGGTCAACGTGAAATTATGAAAGAAATGAAGATAACTAAGCAAGATACATTAAGGAGAATATTAGACAAGCTATTTTCGGAGGGCAAAATAGATTCATATAAAAAAGTAGATAAAACTAAAAAACGAATAGTTGAATTATTGAAATATGGATATAATGCAGAAGAAATATCGAGGCAATTAGTAAAAGATGAACAAAATATAAGAAGTCTTATGGCTGAACTTATAAGAGATGGAGTTATTACACAAGATGAAATCACGCAAGCAAGAGAAGCAAAAAAAGAAGAAATAATTGAGTTGATAAGACAAGGAAAAGGAAGAAGAGAAATCATTCAAGAAATAGGCATTAAATATAAAGATTTAGGAGACTTTTTGCGAGAAATAATTGAAAGCGGAGAACTTAAGAAAAATAAGGAAAGTTCAAAAGAAAACAGAAGAGATTTAATTGAACAAGATGATGGAAGATAGGAAAATAAAACCTCAACATGTTTGGGGTTTTATAATTTTTTCTAAAATATGAAATTTTTTTATGAAAAATGTAAACAATAATTTTAGGTGATAATATGAATATAAAATATAGAAATATTTTAGAAAAAAGATTAAAAGA
>ERZ779843.3609-NODE-3609-length-12816-cov-6.122639_pt1 | contig 12816 bp, 8 predicted proteins | sample MGYA00511560_ERZ779843 | MGnify/ENA primary metagenome ERZ779843 (study PRJEB29588, sample SAMEA2158062) | human gut metagenome | biome: human gut; feature: human-associated habitat; material: faeces | place: Denmark | collected 2008/2010 ... | reverse complement strand
TATATGAAAAGTCTTAGAAATATCCAATTGAAGCTTCTGGCATCGTTGATGTATGAACACCTGCTTTCATTATATATGCTGTCGTCCGTACGCTAAGAATGTGTGCTAAACAACAACATTCCTACTTAGTTCCTGTAGAACCGAATCCGCCATCTCCACGAACTGTATCACTTAATTCCTGCACTTCATTAAAAGCAGCTGTTATATAAGGAGCAAGTACAATCTGTGCAACTCTGTCACCTGGTTCTATAGTAACAGCGGCATCAGAGTGGTTGTATAGGGCAACTATTATCTCTCCCCTGTAGTCAGAATCAATAACACCTACTTTGTTGGCAGGAGCAACACCCTTTTTGCATGCCATACCGCTTCTTGCATAAATAAGACCAACAAGACCAGCGGGTATCTCCATGGCAATACCTGTTTTGATGAATTCAGTTGTGCCAGGTTTTATAGTGACTGCTTCTGTCATACCTGAATAAAGGTCTGCACCAGCTGAGTATTCAGTTCCGTAGGTTGGTATAATAGCATCAGGTGTAAGTTTTTTAATATTTACATTTTGTTTCATAAAAATAAATCCTCATTTCTATATATTGTGATTAGCATAAATAGCTTTAGTAACCATCAGCTATGACTACATGCCCCTCCTTAAGCGAGGTTTGTACATCAATAGTTCTCTGGTTAGATGATCCTTTGAATTTTAACATCATATCCTTTAGTTGTTCAACAAACTTCCCATCAACACATATGTCGATGAAAGACAGCATTCTTGCAGTCTCTGGGTATGTGTTATACATACGCTCCATAATATCTTTATCAAACAGATAGCCTGTAAAACACCATATATTCTTATCAGGATATACCTGTTTTACTCTTTCTAATAAAGGAAGAAGTCCTTTCTGGTTAGCTGGTTCGAAGGGCTCACCACCAAGAAGAGTTAATCCTGCTATATAAGAAGGCTTCATTGATTCTATTATTTCATCAATAGTTTCATCAGTAAATGGCATGCCATAATTAAAATCCCATGCAACCTCGTTAAAGCAACCCTTACAGTGATGAGTGCAGCCGCTTACAAATATACTTGTTCTTACGCCGGGACCATTGGCAATATCATTATATTTTATTTCAGCATAATTCAAAGTGTACAGTCCTTTCTGTGAATAAATTTACCTTCATGCTTAGTACTGATTGCTAACTTAAAGCAGGTAAAGGTCAATTAATATGTATAATATCATAAAAAGGACAATCTTAACAGTAGTTAGCAGATATTAATGTGAGTATAATAAGATATAAGTTAAATATGAAAAAAAACCGGTAAAAACCCATATTAATACAGTTTTGTTGTGTTAAAAATGGTTTGCACAGTGGAATAACAAGGAGGAATAAAGCATGTTAGATATTTATCTGGATAAGTTATATAGGTATCCAAGAATTCAGGAATGCGTCAGTGTAGCAGTTCCATTTAAGAAAGGTGAACTTAAAAGCATATCAGAGATAGCAGTATTACAGAATGGAAAGGAATGCATTATACAGCCTGAAGTGACATCAAGCTATGATGATGGAAGTGTTAAGTTTCTGTTTATAAGCTTTATGGCAGATCTCCCAGCTAACAAGCGCACAAAAGTGATTCTTTCTGTAAGTAGTGAAGAGTATGATAAAGCTGTAGAAGCTTCTAAGCTGTCTTATGATAATCCTATAGAAAAGGATGTAAATGTACACAAAGCTGCAGTGTGTGTAAAGAAGACAGAAGCAGGTTATACAGTAAACAGTGGTGAATTAGAGTTTGATGTATCTGATAACTCTGAAAGTATATTTACAAGGTTAGTTGATGGAAGAAAGATATATACCGAAGAGAACTTTGAAGGACCGGTTTTAAAGGACCGAGAAGGAAATGATTATAAGATGTCTATAGGAGAGTGGCGTGTAGTAAAGCAAGGTCCTGTAGAGGTAACACTTTCAGCTAAGGCTTATAATGTTGTTGAGGCTGATAAAGATGGAAATAAAACTGATAAAGGCGGAAATACAGTTTCTATAGATAAAGAAGATATAAAATATAAGAAAATAGAGTCTGAGATACGAATCACAGCCTATGCAGGAAAACCATGGGTAAACATATCATATAGAATAATCAATACATCAGACGAAGAACTTAATATAAAATCACTAGTATTTTATATTAAGAAATCAAAGGACAGCAGGATAACAGATAAGCTTGTACATATAGATATGGCAGCTGGCAACGATTCAACTGGATGTGGAGATATTCTTACAGACAATTCTAAGAACAATGGACCTATATTTATGACAAGAGGAATAGGAGAGCTTGATATGATAGAACACAGGGCTCCTGTTTCAGATATCAGGACTATAGTTGCCACTTCAAACTATAAGACAAGCTTTATCATAGGTAAGAATGGTGAAGAAGTAAATGAGACAATAGATGACAGCTATCTTATAAAAGAGGCTAATGAACATTATGCAGAAGTGTTATATGGAACATTTATGGCTGACTATACAGATGCTGATGATGGATTCTGCGTAACAGTGCATCAGGCACAGCAGAATTATCCTAAGGCAATCAAGTCATGTGCAGATGGTGTAGCGGTCATGCTTGTGCCAGAGGGCGTAGGTGAGATAACTATGCAGTCAGGTATGGCAAAAGAACAGAACTTCCTTATACACTGGCATAGTCCAGAAACTCATATATGGGAGATAGATAACAGAAGTCTTATATATCAGATGCCAGACAGACCATATATAGCACCTCAGATATTTAAAGAGTCTGGTGCAATGCTTGATGTATTTCCTGATAAATATGATGAAGATGTGGAAATAGCACTTATGGCAAAAGCAGATGGACATTCAAGATGCTATGGTATGCTTAACTGGGGTGATACAGTAGATATGGGATACACAGTCCAGGGAAGAGGTGGCGGAAAACCAGTATGGAGCAACAATGAATATGACTATCCGCATGCCTGTGCACTTATGTATGCTAGAACAGGAGTAAGAAGATTCCTTGATTATTTGATAGTAGCAGCAAAACACTGGATGGATGTTGATATATGCCACTATAGCAGCAATCCTTTAAGAATCGGGGGACAATGGGAACATACAGCAGGGCATTGTAAGAATGGTGTTATGGTATGCTCACATGAATGGGTTGAAGGTCTTCTTGATTATTATCATTTTACAGGAGATGAGAGAGGATATGAGGCAGCTGTTGGAATCGGTGAAAATGTCTTAAGACTTCTTGAAACTCCGATGTATCAGGTGCCAGGTGAAGCCAATGCAAGGGAAACAGGCTGGGCACTTCGTACACTTATAGCACTTTATGTAGAAACTAATGATAAGAAATGGCTTGCTAAATGCGACTGGATCATAGACAGCTTCAAGAAATGGGAAGAAGAATATGGAGACTGGTTATCACCATATACAGATAATACAGCAATAAGAGTAGGTTTCATGATATCAGTTGCAGTCGGAAGTGTTATGAGATACTACAGAGTATTCCCAAGAGAGGATGTAAAACAGATGTTAATACATGCGGTGGATGATCTTGTAGAGAACTGCTATATGGATAACGGACTGTTCTACTATAAGGAACTTCCTAGTCTTGCAAGAAATGGTAACAACACACTTCTGCTTGAGTCACTTGCTATAGCTTATGAGCTTACAGGAGATGCCTCATATTTGAAGTATGGACTTAAAACATTCAGAAAAGCCATAAATGAAGCATCTGGTGGATCAGTAGGCGTAAAGACAATAACAGACGATGCGGTCATATGTAAGGGTGATTCAGGAAAAAGCTTCGCACAGAGCTTTATACCATTGACTACATTTTATAATGCTATAAGTAAGAATGATATGAGCTTCTAATTGTTCCTGTTATAATTAATCGTACAATCTAGTACATTAATAGATTATATAAAATAAGAGAGCCCCTGTAATGGTAGTATTTATTTATTATACAGTAATTATTATCATTACAGGGGCTTTTGTATCAGTTAGAAGCTTAAATAGAACTTATAATTCAAGCTTAAATTGAACTTATAAGTGACATTTGGGCATTGATATGTTAAACTGAAATAAATCTGTAGATTTTAAATAGCATGATGTATGAATATAGTAAGACATATAAAATATTCAAGATTAAACACGCACAGAAAAGAAGTTTAGCGATAAATGAGCGTAGAAAAGAGGATTAGTGTGAAAAATAAGATTTTTCACACGCAAGAATGGAGGATTATTATGAGAATAGGTATCAGAGCACATGATGTTGCATATGCACCACTTGATGAGCTTATCCCTAACATACATAAGCAGGGATTTCATTGTATGCATATAGCACTTTCAAAGTCTATAAAGGAGTTTAAGCCGGGAGTTGAGACTATGACACCTGGACTTGCTATGTATATTAAGGAGTTATGTGCAGAGAATAAGGTTGATGTGGCAGTTCTTGGATGCTATCTTAATCTTTGCAATCCTAATCCTGAAAAGCATAAAGAGATAGTCGAGAAGTATAAAGCACATATAAGATTTGCAAGTATACTTGGATGTGGAGTTGTTGGAACAGAGACAGGTGCTGTCAATGAAGAGTACAAGTATGAACCAGCGAATCATTCAGATGAGGCACTTCAGTGTTTTATAGATAACCTAAGACCTATAGTTAAATATGCAGAACAGTTTGGCGTTATAGTAGCTATAGAGCCTGTATGGAAGCATATAGTCAACACAGTAGAGAGGGCAAGAAAGGTGCTTGATGCTATAGATTCTCCAAACCTTCAGATTATATTTGACCCTGTTAACCTTCTTTATACAGGAAACATTGATAAACAGGATGAGATTATAGAAAAGGCATTTGACCTGTTATTAAAAGATATCGCAGTAGTCCACTGCAAGGATTATGTAGTTGAGAATGATGAACTTAAGTCAATAGCAGCAGGAACAGGTGGACTTAATTATCCACTATTGCTTAAGAAGATCAAGGAATATAAGCCATATGTTCATTGTACACTTGAGAATACTGTTCCAGAAAATGCAGTGGCAACAAGAGAATTTATGGAAAAGTTATACGCTGAGGTATAATTATAACCATTATCGAACGAGTAAATTATAATATAATAAAACAGTCATATACAGGCTGTGCACCCGGATTATAGATACACGAGGGGAGAGATTATATGCCAGAGAGCAATATAGAATTAGCAGGAAATAAGAATATTAAGACAAGCGAAGTAGAAAAATCAGTGGATACGCCCGCAGATTTTACAAGCCCTGAGGAGCTTTATAATGACCTTATAGAAAAAGTTAAAATGTACCATCCATCATCTGACCTTTCAGATATAGAACGTGCATATAAGGTTGCAAAAAAGGCTCATGAAGGCCAGTTTAGAAAGTCAGGTGAGCCATATATTATACATCCACTTTGTGTTGCTATTATATTAGCAGAGCTTGAGCTTGATAAAGAGTCTATTATAGCTGGTCTTTTACATGATGTTGTTGAAGATACTGTTATGACAAGTGAAGATGTGGCAAAAGAATTCGGCGATGAGGTTGCACTTTTAGTAGATGGTGTTACAAAGCTTACACAACTTAACTATCAGCATGACAAGATAGAAGTGCAGGCAGAAAACTTAAGAAAAATGTTTCTTGCTATGGCTAAGGATATAAGAGTTATTCTTATAAAGCTTGCCGACAGACTTCACAATATGCGTACAATGCAGTACCAGTCACCAGCAAAGCAGGTGGAAAAGTCCAGAGAGACTATGGATATATATGCTCCTATAGCACATAGGCTTGGTATATCTAAGATTAAGGTAGAATTAGATGATCTTTCCATGAAATATCTTATGCCTGATACTTACAATGACCTTGTAAAGCAGGTGGATATCAACAGACCGGGTAGAGAAGCATTTATAAAGAGCATAATCAAGGAAGTCGGTATGCATATAAGCAATGCCGGTATAGAAGCAGAGATAGATGGAAGAGTTAAGCATTTCTTCTCAATCTATCGAAAGATGGTTAACCAGAATAAGACACTTGATCAGATATATGATATATTTGCAGTGCGTATTAAGGTTGACACAGTTAAAGACTGTTATGCGGCTTTAGGTGTAATACATGAGATGTACAAGCCTATTCCAGGAAGATTCAAGGATTATATAGCTATGCCTAAGCCTAACATGTATCAGTCACTGCATACAACACTTATAGCATCCAATGGACAGCCTTTTGAAGTACAGATAAGAACATATGAAATGCATAGAATAGCAGAATATGGTATTGCAGCTCACTGGAAGTATAAAGAAGGCAAAACAGGTGAGACAAACAAGAGTGAAGAGGCCAAGCTTAGCTGGTTAAGACAGATACTTGAATGGCAGAGAGATATGTCAGACAATAAAGAATTCTTATCATCTATTAAGAATGACCTTAATCTGTTTTCTGATTCAGTATATTGTTTCACACCTACAGGAGATGTAAAGACACTTCCGGCAGGTTCTAACCCTATAGATTTTGCTTACAGTATTCATAGTGCTGTAGGCAATAAGATGGTAGGTGCAAGAGTTAACGGAAAGCTTGTTAATATTGATTATGAGATAAAAAATGGTGACAGAATCGAGATTATAACTTCACAGAACTCAAAGGGACCAAGCCGTGACTGGTTATCTATGGTTAAGTCCACACAGGCACGTAACAAGATCAACCAGTGGTTTAAGCAGGAGCTTAAGGAAGACAATATAATAAAGGGTAAGGAGCTTATATCCAACTATTGTAAAGGAAAGGGCATAGTTCTTTCAGAGATAAATAAGCCTGAATTCGTAGAAAAGGCCTTAAGAAAATATGGCTATAAGGACTGGGATTCTATCATGGCTGCCGTCGGACATGGAGCTTTAAAAGAAGGGCAGATAGTCAATAAGCTTAATGAAGAATACTTAAAGACAAAGAAGGCTGAGATTACAGACAAGCAGGCACTTGAACAGATAGCAGCAAGTGAAAGCAAGGAAAAGGAGAATGATAATAAAAAGGGCAAGGGTGGAATCGTTGTTAAAGGAATCCACGATGTTGCAGTCAGATTCTCCAGATGCTGTAATCCTGTTCCAGGTGATGAAATAGTAGGCTTTGTTACAAGAGGAAGAGGTATCTCAATCCACAGAACAGACTGTATCAACATACTAAACTTCCCGGCAAGTGAGCGTGCAAGACTCATAGAAGCAGAGTGGGAACAGACAGAGAACAAAGATGAAAAATACAGTGCCGAGATTAACATATTTGCAGGAAACAGAAAAGGTCTTATTGTTGACATATCAAGATTGTTTACAGAAGCTAACATAGACGTAAGATTCATGAACAGCCGTGTAAACAAGAAGAATATTGCAACTATTAACTTAGGATTTGTGGTATCAGGTAAGGAAGAGCTTAACAGACTTATCGACAAGCTAAGAAAAATAGATGGTGTCACAGATATTGAGAGAGCTACGGGCTGATAAAGACAAGTACCGGCAGAACTAAATAGCGATAAGATGTGGATTTGCAAATATAAGTTATCATAAAAAGCAAATAATGATAAAATATTAAAAATAATATTAAAAATGCCGTATGCCGTTATTGAAAAAGCCGTTATCAAGTAGGAGTTGATAACGGTTTTTTGATAGCATATAATTATTGTGATGTGAGTGTCAAAAGTAAATTCTGTTACTTACTGATGTATCAGGATTGCTACATTGCTATGCAATTCACTCACATCATTAAATTTAAATATAAAATAAAGTGATTAAAAGGGGAAGATATGTATAAAATAGATTCAAGAATATTAGGAATGGTAGGCACTAACTGCTATCTGTTATGTAATATGGATATTAAAGAGTGTGTTCTTATAGATCCAGCGGACAGCCAGGATGAGATAAGCAGAATGATAGATGAATCAGGATGCAGCCTTAAGGGAATATTGTTAACACATGGACATTTTGACCATATTATGGCAGCAGATGCCGTAAGAGATAAATATGATGTTAAAGTATATGCATCATGTGATGAGAAGAATACACTTGAACAGCCACATATTAATCTTGGTGAAGCATATGGGTTTAAGCTTTCAGTAAAAGCAGATGTATGGCATAAAGATGGCGAAATACTTAAACTTGCAGGATTTGATATAGAAGCACTTCATACTCCAGGACATACAGAAGGTGGAAGCTGTTATTATATAAGAGAAATAGGAGTGCTTTTTTCAGGAGATACATTATTCTGTGGTTCAGTTGGAAGAACGGATTTTCCTGGAGGTAGCATGAGCGAAATAGTGCGTTCAATAAAAGAAAAAGTAATGGTACTTCCTGATGATACGAAGGTATATCCGGGACACGGAGAAGGCACAAGCGTTGGTTATGAAAGAGAGAATAATCCGTTTCTGGTGAATTAAGATTTTCAATTTAGAATTGATTTATAAATTTTATATTTTATGTATATATAGGCTAGACAGAATATTTAATATTGTGTGCAGGTGGTGTTTTTTTGGGAAGCTGTATACAGAGAGGAATAATGATGATATATATTAAAATAGACGATAATACATTTTATGATGATGCCATAGTGCTGGTGCGTTCATTCTATCCCAGAACAGAAGTTACAGCATATAAAGAAAGCGATAGTTCAAGTGATAATCAGAAAGACAAATTAAAAAATAATTTGAAAGATAATTCAAAAAACGATTCAAAAGATATGTCGGATGATATGGTTATAGACATAAAGGTACCAGATGTTACAGGACTTAACAAAAGCCAGATGCATGATAAGTTTAAGTCATATCTATACGACTATCTTAGTAAAAAGACCGGAAAGACACTTCCATGGGGATATCTTACGGGAGTGCGCCCAAGTAAGATAGCATATATGATGCTTGAAGATGGTGAAAGCGAAGAAACGATAAAAAGACATTTTATGGATAAGCATAAGGCAAGTGAGCAGAAAGCAGAACTTGCACTTAATGTGGCCAGAAAAGAAATGGATATATTGAATCGTATAGATTATAAAAATGGTTATAGTCTGTATATAGGAATTCCATTCTGCCCAAGTATATGCTTGTATTGTTCATTTTCATCATATGCACTTGGAGCCTATAAAGATTACGTTGATAGTTATCTTGATGCACTTATTAAGGAAATGGAATTCGTATCAGGAGCCATGAAGGGGAGAAGACTTGATACAGTATACTTTGGTGGTGGTACACCAACAACGCTTAGTGCAGCGCAGCTTGACAGACTGATAACAGAACTTAAAAGACTGTTTGATATAGATGGATGTCATGAATTCACAGTAGAAGCAGGTCGTCCAGATAGTATAACACTTGATAAGCTTAAGGTGCTTAAGAAACATAATGTTGGAAGAATCTCTATCAATCCACAGACGATGAATCAGAAAACGCTTGATCTGATAGGCAGGAAGCATACTGTAGAACAGATAAAGAATGTATACAATATGGCAAGAGAAGAAGGCTTCGATAATATAAATATGGATATAATACTTGGTCTTGTCGGTGAGGATATTGACGAAGTAAAGCATACACTTAGCGAGATACAGGCTATGAATCCGGAAAGTCTTACGGTACATTCACTTGCCATAAAGAGAGCAGCCGCGCTTAATATATGGAGAGATAAGTACAAGCAGCTGTCAACAAAAAATACGGATGAGATCATAAGAATGACAGAGGAAGCAGCAAAAAAGCTTGATATGGAACCATATTATATGTACAGGCAGAAGAATATGGCTGGAAACTTTGAAAATGTAGGATATTCGAAGGAAGGTAAGGAGTGTATATATAACATACTTATTATGGAGGAAAAACAGACCATAATAGCATGTGGAGCCGGAGCAAGCAGCAAGGTTGTATTCCATAATGAAAGCGATGACAACCATTCAGTAAGAATTGAGCGTATAGAGAACGTCAAGGATGTAAGGAATTATATTGGCAGGATTGATGAGATGATTGAAAGAAAACGGGAATTCTTTAAAGATAACCAGTTCTAGGAAGATATAAAATATAACAGTTGTGAGTTTGTCAGATAAAGTACATAAGTGGGGCGAAGCATTAAAAGACATGTTTTTAATGCTTACACCCCACTTATTGTTTAATATTTAATCGGGCAAAAAACTACTACAGCTTTTTTTTAATAGCCTCTCTTTTATCAATATCAATATCAAGTATGTCCATAGCTTCATCAGCAGATTTGCCAAGCTTTGTCATGATATTTTTAATGGCGGCGATATGTCCTTCCTCAAGTCCAGCGGAACGTCCTTCCTTAAGTCCAGAGGAACGTCCTTCCTCAAGTCCAGCAGCACGTCCTTCTTCAAGTCCAGCAGTGCGGGCTTCTTCACGGAGAATCTCCATAACGCCTTCTTCATCGTATTCAAATATACTCACATCAATCACCTCTTCTCTATGCTTTATAAAGAAATCTGATAGAATATCCTCTTTTATACATTCATCTACAGCTTCGATAACTGATGTCCTGACATCCAGACCGGATAAATCCATTTTATTACGTACTTTGGTGACAAAAGTCATATAATCTCTGAGTGACTTGCAGCGGTTTAATATGTTATCCGTGAATAATCCGTTTATGGCTGGTCTGATATTATTATTAAAAAAGTTGTCATCAGTAGTGCTATGTATAATATCAGTTGCATCTTCAGCAGGATTAAGATTAATAACCGTAACGATTAACTCAAGCTCTGGATGCTTTGTAGGATGTTCAAACATATCTGACAGCTTAAGAATTTTAATACGCTCTTTCATACGTTCTCTTCCATTATAGAATGTAATAAAATGTGGAGTTGGAATCTTAAGCATACTTCTTTTATGAAGCATATTATTAGGAAATATATTCCTGTATACTTCTGAGCCATAGTGTAAGAATCTTAATGGCATATTAAAATTAAGTGATGACTGCTGTTCGAACATATATAACTCATAGCTGAATACAAATGAGGCATCATTCTTATACTTCATATACACGCCACCTTTTAGCGTTGTTATGCTAAGATTATCAGTGTCTGTATGAGATGAGTTATTCAGGGCATTGTATAAATCCAGTAAATTCTTCTTATCTGAATATAATAGACAAAATACGTTATCACTATATCGTTTGGTTGTAGTAGAGGAACTATCATTATTTTTAATAATTATATTGTTATCAGTGTTTTTGTTGTAATAATTATTATCTTTATCGTTAATTTTCATAAGCAAAATCTCCTTAAAACTTCATTTATTCAATAAGTAAAATTAACAACAGGCAATTCTGCTATGAAATCATATATATTTTAACATGTGGTCAAATATATAACAAGTGAGTTGTTATATCAGGTACATCATATGATAAAGTGATCATAATATAGAATCATGCCTTGTTGTGTATATATGGGTATAATCTGATAATAAAATGCTGTACTGAATCCAGTGTGATACATAAGAAATGCATAATATAGAACTTTAATATAAGCGTATAATACACATTCAAGACTTAATTAAGTATAATTATACTATATAATGTGCGATTTAAAATGTCAATAGATAATAAATAAAAAATACAAAAAATATATAGGATAAATATATAAACCTTGATGGACTTATAATAAAATAGAAAGTCTGAAATACATACAGAAGAATCGTTACCAAAAGAGCAAAATAAAGAGGAGAGTGATGAGAAAAACAGATACATAGAAGCGGTATATCATATATATGCAAAGGCAAAATTCTGTCCGGCAGAAAAGTGTGGAAAAGTGAATATGTAAGAGATGTGCTGGAAGAATATCGCAGAAAGATATAAAGAGAATGCAGAATACTTAAGCACAAGATACACTAAGGCAGCAGATATATACTATAGATTGTATTATGTGTATTGTGATGAGACTACGTGGCAGAGGGAGAGAGCGGAGAATGGGAGATGACTTAGTATCTTTTGAAAGTGATAGTAGTTGCTTTTCAAGTATCCTGTGATTCAGAATTTACACTAAACAATCTGACATTGTTTGCAGGTAGAAATTCAATTGGAAAGTCTATGGTGATTCAGGCAATTCTGACTTTTGTTCAGGAAGGAAATTCAGATTCAGCAGTGTTATGAGAATGTTTGGCTATAGAAGAGGAGATAGGTTCAGGTAAATATAATAAAGTAATAATGGTGGACAGATAGAGAATTAATTTCATCTGTCCACCCCACCATCATTGTTATATGGATTTGTTGACATGTAAACAGTAACATGCTTATTGTATTTTTTTTAATAACTAGTATAGCAACTTGACAATTATATTTTGTGTGCATATAATTTTCTAGATTAGACCATTAATATATGATAGAATATTAATGAAAATTTAATTTGTTAAACATCATACATGAGCATGTTGCTAGTTATTATCATAAGCAAAACATATTATTTCGAGGCGAAGGGGATAGTAACATTTAAACGACTTCACATCATATATGAGAGTTTTATACATAATGCGGAGGAATAAATGAAAGTAGTATTATTAGCCGGTGGATTTGGAACAAGAATAAGTGAGGAAAGCCAGTTTAAGCCAAAGCCTATGATTGAGATAGGTGGTAAACCAATACTTTGGCATATTATGAAAGAATATTCGTACTATGGTTTTGATGAATTTATCATATGTGCAGGTTATAAGCAGTATGTGATAAAAGAATGGTTTGCTGATTATTTCCTTCATAACAGTGATATTACATTTGACTTTACAAATGGTAAAGATGACATGATTGTTCATGAGCAGCACTGTGAGCCATGGAAGGTTACTGTAGTTGATACAGGACTTAA
>ERZ779843.3605-NODE-3605-length-12825-cov-4.845654_pt1 | contig 12825 bp, 8 predicted proteins | sample MGYA00511560_ERZ779843 | MGnify/ENA primary metagenome ERZ779843 (study PRJEB29588, sample SAMEA2158062) | human gut metagenome | biome: human gut; feature: human-associated habitat; material: faeces | place: Denmark | collected 2008/2010 ... | reverse complement strand
GGGTAATTTTGAGGGAATTCCTCAGACCGGCGAAACTGCCGGTATCTTTCACAGATAGAAGTTCTGTGAGTGAATTTATCATAGCATATCTATCCTTCAAAAACAATAATATTTTTCACTTTACTATTAAAAAACACCTACATGAGGTGAAGAGTTTATTTCCACTTTGAACAAAGTAGATTGTAGTGTTTCACTTATAAAGAAACACAGAACCACAGGGAATGTCAGAAGGCGCATTTCAGGATTGTACATAGCCGCCAAAATCTCCGGCGTTCCCGCACTCTGACCTATCACCTATATGAAAACTGCCGACAGGATTACCTGTCGGCAGAAAAACTGTATGATACTATTTTATTTGTTATGCTTTCAAGATCAATTATTTATCACATTCTGAAAACAGTTTTTAAATTAAGAACGTTTTTTGCGTGATTTCAACACCACAACACCAGCTCCTGCGGCTACGCCGAGGCATACGATCCACGGTACTGCATTTGCTGTATCGCCCGTCTGAACTGCGCCTTCAACTTTATCGTTTTTGTCGTTCTTATCATTCTTATCAGTAGTCGGAAGCTTCTCAAAACGAGCCTCGATCTTCAGATCTCCCGTAATCGGAGTATTGAAATCGAATTCTTTTCCATCCACGAACCAACCGATGAACTTATATCCTTCTTTTACAGGATCAGCAGGACGATCAAGCGTCTTGCCATCTTCTACCGTAACTGTTTGTCCGTTAATGATTACTGTATGATAAACTTTTGTATCATCTTTCTTCTCATATACAGCTTCAACTGTTGTATCTTTCACCGGCACAAATGTATAAGGTGTTCCAAGAGCCTCTGTCTCTTTTCCATCTACTTTCCAACCTTTAAAGATATATCCGTCATTTGCTTTTGCTGTAACAGTTACTTCACCTTTGTCATTCATCTCGCTGACTGTGATTGTTCCGTTCTCACTCTCTACTGCTGTAACTTTATACTGTGTAAAGCGTGATTCAACATTCATATCAGATGTGATCGGTTTTGTGAAATCTACAGCCGTATCTGTTCCAACAAGGTAGAACCCTGCAAACGCATGACCCGGTTTAGACGGCTCTTCTACTGTCAGTGTTTCGCCGTCTTTTACTTTATGTCCTGTCCCGTCGATCGTTACCGTCCACTCTTTCGGCTGCGGATCCGGCGTTTCACCGTTTTTCGTGAAATGAGCGATCAAAGATGTATTCATTTCTACAGCAAATGTATATTCCGCATCATCAGATACCTTTTCTCCTGTAAGAATATCATACCATCCTGCAAACTTATACTCTTTATTCGGAGTCGCCGTTACAGTAACGTTCTCGTGCTGCATTACTTTTCCGTCTTTTGCGCTGCTTGTAACTTTTCCGCCCTTCTGAGCCGCAGCATAAACTGTCATTTCTTTTACCTTTTCATTGTCAACATCAAATTCAGATACAGCTACCCAACCGTCATTAGATGTTTTTGCAACGAATTTTACAAACTGAACTTCCTGCTCGTCAAAGTAGAATGTCTTCTTAGATGCATCAGCGGCAAATTCTGTATTTTCGGCAACTTTTACCCATTCGTCACCTTCATTTGCCTTCACATATAAATCAGCTTTTGTCACCTGACCACTTGCATTTCCCTGTCTTGGAGTGAAGGAGAACTGATTGATCGTATATTTCTGACCGAGATTGATCACTCCGCCGATCTCATCGAAAGTTCCCTGTGGTTTCAGTTTATCTGTCGCGCCCTTCCAATTTGAGTGCCAGATTGTATTCGCTTTTCCGTCGAACGCGTATGTGAACAGACCTTCTGTTTTACTATCAGCAATATTGGTTTCTGTATCAACAGATACTTTTGTCCATGCCGCTTTATTATACTCATCTTTTGACGAGATCGGATCTGCTGTCTTTACTTCTACATTATCGATCGTGCCGACGATTGAATTCGTCTTTGATCCAATGCGCTGAACAGGCAGAAGCAGTGTTGCATTTTTAATTCCCTGTTTTCTGAGCGTATTATCAGTCTGTCTGTTAATGTAAATTCCTGTTGCCTGATATTCTTTTCCGTCTACGATCAACACAGTTTTCAACGTATCTGTCACGATCTCCATATGAACTTTCTCGCCAACCGGAAGTTTATAATCGAAGTAGTAATCATAAAGCTCTCTTCTGAATCCAACTCTTCCGTCATCCATGATGCGGATATCATGTACATAATCTTCTCCGCCCGGTGTATCTGCTTCAAACAGGATCTGTCCTGCTCTTGCTTCTTCAGTTAATGTAACGTCAAATGACAGGGCGTTTCCGACTGCAAGTTTTTCAATCGGAGTCGATGTATAACTCTCTCCGCCTTTCAGCTTCAATGCGCCGTCAATATCTGCATTCTTTGTTTCTCCGAGATCTCTGTTGCTTTCAGAAGAATCTTCTTTATTGTCAAAACCATAAGACATGTATTTTCCGTTTTTGTCTGCCGTCTCTTCAAAATACGGATTACTTTCCGGAGCATCTCCAAGTTTCTCCGCTTTTTCTTTTACTGCGGCAAACTCAAGATCTTCGCCTTCACCCCAGCCTTTGCTTGCAAGAATCGGAAGCGCATCTTCAAAACGCTCAAAGTTATCAACTTCCGAAATTCCCTGTGCAGCAGTGTCAATATTATCGTTCCAAATCGCAAACGTACTTCCGAGCATCTGATCAGATCCTGCCGGAATTACTGTTCCGCCCATATTATTCGGAATCCAATTTTTGTAAAGGTCTTCTGTTCTCAGATAATCGCCATATCCTCCTCTGCTTCCGCTTCCATTCGGAACCATATAGAGAGAACCGTCCAGTGTATTGATAAGATCAAATCCATCGTTGTACATCTGTTTCGGATTGGAGTATCCTGTATTCCATACGTTCAACTGTACATTTTCGCTTTTTACCGGAACTGTTCCGTCTCCGTCAATCTGCGTCAAACTTCCCCACATACGGACTGTACGGTCTTTACCTTGAATATATTTGATCATATCATCGGAGAAATGACGGAAAGCATTCTCTTCACCATAATATTCATCTGTTCCGATATGTACTGTCATACTGTCGTCGAACATATTGTCTGTCAGATATTCATCCCACACACCCTGAACAAATGAAAGGCTCTTACCATACTGACTGTCTTTGGAATTCACATCACCGCTTAAGTCAAACTGCTCGCCTGCACGTTTTGCATTTCCGTTGACAGCTTGATTCTGCGGAAGCATCAGATCAGGACGAACTTTTGTAAATGCACCCGAATGTCCCGGAGCATCAATTTCCGGCACAATACTTACTCCCTGCGCTTCAGACTCTTCGATAAAGTTTCTAAAGTCTTCCTTTGTATAGAAAAGGTCTTCGTTAGTCAGATCTTTTTTATTTTCTCCGCCTGCCTTAATATCGGACTCAAGACGGAATCCTGTATACGCCCTTTCTCGAGCGACTTCTGCGCTTTCAAAATTCTCATAGAAGATCAAGTTATCATTCAAATGAACCTGAAAATCATTCATCTTGTAGTATGCCATAGCGTCTACAAAATCTTCCAATGACTCAAGAGATGCCGGTTTACGGGCAACATCCAAGCTAAAGCTTCTTACTTTGAACTTCGGATAGTCTTTTGTAATACCTTTCGGAATCTCACCGTTATTCAGTTTCACGATCTGAAGAATGGAACGTGTCGACCAGTAAGCTCCCTGCGCCTGCTCAGCCTTTACATTTACTTTATCGTCCATCTCCATGATATAGCCTTCTTCACCGAGTCCGTTTTTATCATCTTTTGTAAAGACGATATCGCCTGCATCTTCTCCGCTGTCTGCAACCTGAAGATCAACGCCGTACTCTGCTTTATAATCTGCTGCAAGAGCTTCTGCCGCTGCCTTAAACGCGGCGTCTTTATAAACGATCTTTGTGCCTTCACCGATCTTAACAGATCCGGCCTCTGTTCCGCCATACCACTCTGCCAGTTCCGGAATTACAACCGGTTTCGCATTTGTTCCAGCGTTATCATATTTACCCGGAATCGTAACTGTATGTTCTCTTGCGCCTTCTGCTGTCTCTTCACCTTTTGTTACTTTGTAAATTCCCTTTACAGTTGTCTCTCTAAGCGGCTGATGATCTTGCCGTCTCTTCCGACAACCTGTTCGTAATCTGCGAGGAACTCTACAGTAACTCCTTCCGGCACATCCTGCCACTCTAATCCGGTTTTGTCCGCCTTTACAGTCGGAGCTGCCAGCTTGTCCGCAATCTGTTTTGCTGTTGCATTCTCATCGATGACGCCTGACTCCGGCTTCATCGCATATGCGCCGAATTCTGCCACAGAAACATTATACCAAGTTCCTGTCGCAGCGCCGTACTCCGTTACGTTTAATTTCAGTTCTTTTGCCCATACAGGTTTGTCTAACTTGATAATCTGCTCGGCTTTTGTAACCTGCTCGCTGTTTGTATGAACTACAGTAAATTCGCCGCCTTCTTTTTCTGCCGCTTCAATCGTATATTTCTTCGGAGTAGGAACTCCGCTTGCCGGCATTTCCCAGTCGATCTTCACATATTCTACCCACTGCGCTGCCGGAAGCTTCACAGTCAGCGTACGGGCTGTCGTTCCTTTTCCATCGCTTTCTGTTGCCCAGCGTGTTGTTAAATCTCCGTCAATCGCTTTTGCCGGATCTTGTTTTCCCGGCTCGCTTTGAACCTCTTCAAAATTGCTTGCTTCTGCTGTTCCTTCCAGACAGTAGTTTTCATCCGGGAGAACCGTATCAGGAATCTCATTTGCATAGATCTGGAAGTCATAAAGAGAAACTGATCGCCAATTTGTCTGATCATCTGCCGCATTCGCCGTATATCCGTCAATATATAAACGTACATAACGTGCTGTTTTTGCCTCTGGCAAATGAATATTTTCATTTATATGAGAAATATGACTTGCTCCTGTTTTTGTATAGACGTCTTCCCATGAATTATCTTCGCCTGTCTGTGAAATCTGGATTTTATAACCGGTAATATTTCTTCTTTCCCATGCAAGAACAAACGACTGGAATGTTTTTGCTTCTTTCAAATCAATCTTCAGCCACTTTGCATCTGCATCTCCGCCTACGTTCGTTGCCCAACGGGACTGATCTCTTTTTGCTGCAGTTCTGTTAACAATACCGTCAACAGCTTTATCCGCGCCCCAATAGTCTGTTTCTTTATCGTTGACTGTTGCTGTTGAACCAATCGCCAGATTTTTCACTTCATCTGCCGCCTCAACACTTAGAGGTGCAAGCGGAGCTGCCAATCCGAAGACCATTACTCCGGCAAGCGCTCCCGCGCCGGCGCGCGTTAACTTTTTCATTTTCCTTCCCATTTTTTACCTCTCTGCTTTCTTAAAATTTTTAACGAGAGAAAACACGTTTTCGTACTTCTCTCGTTACTTCTGCTAATAAACTTCCAGTAAAAAGTTTATATCCTGATTTAGTCAGAGTCGATATAAAAAACCAACTCGCCTCTAGCGACTCTCTCATTATTATAGTTTTTTTCATCATAAAACTCAATATTTTTTATCACTACATAATTTTTTTGTGATTTTTAACAATATTTCCTTTTTCATCCTATGAAAACAGCCTTTCCGGGCGCATCTTCTCTTCAAAAATTTGTCAATTTTACTATTTTTACTTTTTTACACATGTGTTTCATATTCACATACTTTAAAACAAATAAGCGATCGCCAAGTTTCTGGGCATATCCGGACTTTCATCCGGTTTCTATAAGCTTCCTATAAAACAAACGAGACAGCACATACTATGATATGCTGTCTCGCTGTATATTACTTTAATTATGCAAGTTTCATCGGATTAACCTTCACGCCAGGTCCCATTGTAGATGTAAGAGTAATGCTCTTCAAATACTGTCCTTTAACCGCTGACGGTCTTGCCTTATTGATTGCATCGATAAGCGTCTGGAAGTTGTCCGCTAACTGTTCCTCTGTAAAGGATGCTTTACCGATCGGAACATGGATAATGTTTGTTTTGTCAAGTCTGTACTCGATCTTACCGGCTTTGATGTCGTTGATCGCTTTTGTCACGTCCATCGTAACTGTTCCGGCTTTCGGGTTCGGCATAAGACCTTTCGGTCCAAGTACACGTCCGAGACGTCCTACAACACCCATCATATCCGGTGTAGCTACAACTACGTCAAAGTCAAGCCATCCTTCGTTCTGGATCTTCGGAATAAGCTCGTCTCCTCCTACAAAATCAGCTCCTGCTGCTTTTGCTTCTTCTGCCTTTGCGTCTTTTGCAAATACAAGAATGCGAACTTTTTTACCTGTTCCGTGCGGAAGAACAACCGCGCCGCGGATCTGCTGATCTGCATGACGTCCGTCACAACCTGTTCTGATGTGAGCCTCGATTGTCTCGTCAAACTTTGCTGTTGCTGCTTTTTTCACTAATGCTACCGCTTCTTCTTTTTCGTAGAGGTTTCCTCTCTCGATCAGTTTTGCAGCTTCGATATATTTCTTTCCTCGTTTCATTTTACAATAACCTCCTTGTGGTATTTGCGGGAACGTGCCCCTCCCACTTCTTTCAAATCACTTGATGTTTGTTTCAATGCATCACGGATGTTTACATTCTGCCCTTCAAAACCGATTCATCCTCACCGCGCTTTGAATATGCAGACGAAACTCTGTGCCTACTCTTCTACTACTACACCCATAGAACGGCATGTTCCTGCTACCATACTCATAGCAGACTCAACTGTTGCCGCATTAAGATCCGGCATTTTCAGTTCCGCGATCTCCTGAAGCTGAGCTTTTGTGATCGTCGCAACTTTATTTTTGTTCGGTACGCCTGATCCGGACTGGATCTTGCAAGCTTTTTTAATCAAAACTGCTGCCGGCGGTGTCTTTGTAACGAAGCTGAAACTTCTGTCATTGTATACTGTGATGACAACCGGAATGATCAGATCGCCCTGATCTGCTGTTCTTGCGTTGAACTGTTTTGTAAATTCAACGATATTAACGCCGTGCTGTCCAAGAGCCGGACCAACCGGCGGTGCCGGAGTTGCCTTGCCGGCAGGAATCTGCAATTTGATATAACCTTCTACTTTTTTTGCCATTTCAATTACCTCCTTGTGGTATTGTCGGGGACAAGCCCCTCCCACTTACTTTTAATCCATTTTTTTCACTTCTGAAAAACTAAGTTCAACCGGTGTGTCACGGCCGAACAGCTCAACATTGATCGACAGACTCTTCTTCTGTTCGTTCATGCTCTGCACAGTTCCCACTGTGCCTTCCCATGCTCCGCTAAGTACGACAACCATGTCGCCGACTCCGAAATTCACGATAACATTATCTCTCTGGATGCCGAGATTTTCCATCTCATGCTCCTCGAGCGGAACCGGTTTTGATCCCGGTCCGACAAAGCCTGTCACTCCGCGAGTATTTCTGACTACATACCATGTATCGTCATTCATGACCATATGGATCATCACATACCCCGGAAACATCTTGCGCTGAACCGCTTTTTGAACACCGTTTCTCAACTCTGTCGCTTCTTCCATAGGAACGCGTACTTCAAGAATCTGATCTTCAAGATGACGGTTCTCGATCGCCTTATCAATATTCGCTTTCACTTTGTTTTCATACCCTGAATAAGTATGAACTACATACCATTTTGCTTCTGACATAAAATCACCTTTCCGCTGCGGTCAACTATTTTATCAATAAGTCAATACCGTATCTTAGGATTACGTCGATCACCGCGATCAACGCTCCGAGGATTACGGAAACAGCAACAACTGCCGTGGTCTGTCTTGCAAGTGTTTTCTTATCCGGCCAAATAACCTTTTTGAATTCCGCTTGAAGTCCTTTGAACCAGCTCTTTTTCTGAGTCTTTTCTGTTTCACTCATAATTCCACTTCCCCCTGACGACTACTTCGTTTCTTTGTGCAGTGTGTGTGATTTGCAGAATCTGCAGTATTTTTTAGTTTCCATGCGATCCGGATGAGCTTTCTTATCCTTCGTCATGTTGTAGTTACGGTTTTTACATTCCGTACACTCCAATGTAATTCTTGTGCGCACAACTTCCACCTCCGCTTTAATTATTCACTACTTGTTGCTGACGGCTGCGACCCCGTCAAAATTTAGGCATAAAAAAAAGACCTACTTCCATTCGCCGTAGTATTGTACCACGAAAAACGGAAGTAAGTCAAGATGTTTATTAAATTCCATTCATTTCTACATGAAATATATGAATTATCTCTGTTTTTGTTCCAGTCTTTTATATACACTCTCTCTAAACAGCGTATATACAACCGACACTAACGGAATAAAGATCAGCATCCCCACAACGCCCATCAAACTGCCGCCGATCGTTACTGCCGCAAGCACCCATATGGAAGGCAGACCGACCGAATTTCCCACAACTTTCGGATAAATGAGATTTCCCTCAATCTGTTGAAGCACGAGAAACATAATGACAAAAAACAATGCCTGCAGCGGATCGACCATCAAAATGAGGAACGCTCCTACAACACAGCCGATAAAAGCCCCAAATATCGGAATAAGCGCTGTAAATGCCACGAGCACACCGACCAGAAGCGCATACGGCATCTTGAAAAGGCTCATCGCCACAAAAAACATCGACCCGAGAATAAGCGCCTCAAGACATTGTCCCGTCAAAAAATTAGAAAATGTTTTGGAAGTCAGTGTACACACTTTCAGACATCTTTTTTCCCATTTTTCTTTCAAAAACGCATGCATCACTTTTTTTACCTGCACGCCGAGTTTCTCTTTTTGAAGCAAAATATAACATGCAAATACAAACGCGATTACAAATGTTGTCACACCGTTTACGATAGAACCGATCGCATATACCGTAGAATTCAGCACGTTTCCGGCGCCGTTTCTAAAGAAAGCGATCACGCTGTCCAAAAGCTTATCCAAATCTACGTCCAGATTATTCAGCCACGCGCGTATTTCACTGTTGTCTGTAAATAACTCTTCCAGAAAATGCTGTGCCTCCGGTACAAATGCCTGTATTGTCTTTCCAAGCGAAAGCACTGTCTGCGCCAGCTCCGGAATAACGACGAACATCACCAGAACGACAACTCCGATCACTGCCACGATCGTAAGCACAAGACTCAACGGCCGAGCCAGCCTTTTCGCCAGTTTCTTTTCTTTTACCCGCTTATTTCCAAACAAAGTTTCTTCAAAAAAACTCATTGGCACGTTCAGCACAAAAGCGATTCCTCCGCCTATAAGAAATGGAGTAACAATGCCGAACGCAAAGCCGATCCACTCAAACAGCAGTTTATAGTTCCAAAGTGCAATGAGAAGAATGATCGTAAAAACGATCAATTCTCTCATCTTTTTCATATTTTCTTTATTCAAATCCATATATTTTTAATTCCCGATCTCTATTTTTACCCGCGAAATCGTAATGCTTATTCTGTCAGCCCCTGATCTTCGATCACCTTCACAACGCTGTTTACATACTTTTCGCATATTTCATCAGTTGCCGCTTCGACCATTACACGGATCACAGGCTCTGTACCGCTTTCGCGAACAAGGATACGTCCATCGCTTCCAAGCTCGTCAGCCGCTTTTTGAACTGCTTCCTGAACTGCCGGATTTTCTCTCGCCGTCTTTTTATCTGTGACACGGACATTTTTCAAAAGCTGAGGATAGATCTTCACCTCTCCCGCAAGTGTGCCGAGAGACTGTTTTTTCTCAAGGATTACTTCCATAATCAAAAGTGAGGTAAGGATGCCGTCGCCTGTTCTTGCATGTTTACTGAAAATGATATGGCCTGACTGCTCACCGCCGAGAATATAACCGTTTTTCAGCATATTCTCATAGACGTACTTATCGCCGACCGCCGTCTGCTCATATTTCATACCGATCTTATCACACGCTTTGTACAGTCCCAAGTTAGACATTACCGTTGTTACGATCGTGTTCCCCTCAAGACGGCCCTGTTCCATAAGATATTTTCCGCATATATAGAGAATCAAGTCTCCGTCTATCACTTTTCCGTTTTCATCTACAGCAATACATCTGTCTGCATCTCCGTCATAAGCGAATCCGACGTCAAGCTTTTTCTCTTTCACAAATTCCTGAAGAACGTGAATATGTGTAGATCCGCAGTCTGTATTGATGTTCGTACCATCCGGTTCATTATTGATAACATATGTTTTAGCTCCGAGCGCGTCAAATACGCTTTTCGCGATTGCAGATGAACTTCCGTTAGAACAATCCAATCCGACTCTCATATCTTTGAAAGAACGTGTTGCTACTGAGATAAGATGGCCGATATAACGGTTTCTTCCCGCTGCATAATCGACAGTACGTCCGATCTTTTCTTTTGTCGCCAGCGGAAGCTCTCCGATCTCACCGTCTATATACGCCTCAATCTTTTCTTCTACTTCTGCCTCTAATTTATGTCCTGCGCTGTTGATCACTTTGATCCCGTTATCATAAAACGGATTATGACTTGCAGAAATCATAATACCGCAGTCGAAATCTTCCGTTCTCACCACATATGAAACACTGGGGGTTGTCGTAACATGAAGAAGGTACGCATCCGCGCCTGACGCTGTCAATCCCGCCGCAAGAGCATACTCAAACATATAGCTGCTTCTTCTCGTATCTTTTCCGATCACGATCCTTGCCTTATGATCCTGTCCGAAATACCAGCCGAGATAACGTCCTACCTTAAATGCATGCTCTACTGTCAGCACAACATTCGCCTCACCACGAAAGCCGTCCGTTCCAAAATATTTTCCCATAATGATTATCCTCTTTGTTCTTTTATAATATTTATGCTGCAAAAGAATCTTCTACTCTCTTTTGTGACATAAACACATTATATTACCATTACGAAAAAGTTACAAGTATTTCTTATATGTTACATTTTTCTTTTTCCGCACAAGCGCTTAGTTCGATTCCGCTTCGCTACATCTCACTACCGTGCGTCTCGCTTCGTCCGCACAAGCGCTTAGTTCGATTCTGCTTCGCTACATCTCACTACCGTGCGTCTCGATTCGTCCGCACAAGCGCTTAGTTCGATTCCGCTTCGCTACATCTCACTACCGTGCGTCGCACGGTATATACAAAAAAAGAATTCGATATGAGTAAACTCATATCGAATCCTCTTTTTGTATATGTCGCGCTTGTGCTAAACGCTTACATTCCAGCCTGTGCTGCTACTTCTGCTGCGAAATCGTCAACTTTTTTCTCAAGTCCTTCGCCTGTCTCGAAACGAACGAACTTCTTAACTGTTACGTTAGCATTGTTTTCTTTTGCTACTTTGTCAACGTATTTTGCAACTGTAAGGTCGCTGTCCTGAACGTATACCTGATCAAGAAGGCAGATTTCTTTCATCTCTTTGTTGAGACGTCCGATGATCATCTTCTCAATGATATTTTCCGGTTTCTCCGGGTTCTCTTTCTTAGCCTGAGCAAGAAGGATCTCTTTTTCATGCTCCATGTATTCCTGAGAAACTTCATCACGGGATACATATTTCGGAGACATAGCAGCAACCTGCATAGCTACATTCTTAAGGCATGCTTTGATGTCGTCATTCACAACGTCTGTATCAGCCACTACGAGAACTCCGATACGTCCGCCGCCGTGGATGTAAGATACAACGCATCCGTTGTCAGCAGCAACTTTCTCAAATCTTCTGATGTTAAGGTTTTCTCCGATCACTGCGATTTTCTCTACGAGAGCGTCTTTTACAGTTTTTGTTGTATCTGCTGCCCAAGCTTCTGCCATGAACGCATCCATATCTGCCGCTTCGGAATCAACGATCTGATTTACAACTGTCTCTACAAATCCCTGAAATTCATCGTTCTTTGCAACGAAGTCTGTCTCAGAGTTTACTTCTACGATTGCAGCTTTGTTGTCTTTTACAACTGTTTTTACAATACCTTCCGCTGCGATTCTTCCAGCTTTTTTCTCAGCTTTTGCCTGTCCGTTCTTTCTGAGGAATTCTACTGCCGCATCCATATCTCCGTTTGTTTCAGAGAGAGCTTTTTTACAGTCCATCATTCCCGCTCCGGTCATTTCTCTTAATTCTTTTACCATTCCTGCTGTGATTGCCATGATAATTTCCTCCATTATCTTCTCAATATTCTTTTTCACCTAAACAAATCACCGTAAGTGCCAAACGGCGTCTTCCGGGATTGTAAGCGGTCGCCAAGGTCTCGGGCAGGCCCGGACTTTTGCTCGTCGCCTATACAAGCAAAAAGCTTCAACCTATTTTTAGGCTGAAGCTCTCGTTTTCTTACTCTTCAACAGCCTCTTCAGCTTCTACTGCTGTTTCTGCTTCGTAGTATTCTTCGTCTGTTGCTCCCTGATTTGCTTCAATCACAGCGTCAGCCATCTTAGAAACGATCAGCTTAACAGCTCTGATAGCATCATCGTTACCCGGGATCACATAATCCAGTTCTTCCGGATCGCAGTTTGTATCACAGATACCGATCAACGGAATTCCAAGTGTGTGTGCTTCCTGTACGCAGATTCTTTCTTTTTTCGGATCTACGATGAAGATTGCGTCCGGCAGTCTCTTCATATCTTTGATTCCGCCAAGGTTCTTCTCAAGTTTTGCCCACTCTTTTTTCAGCTCGATAACTTCTTTTTTCGGAAGTACATCGAATGTTCCGTCTTCTGACATTGTCTCGATCTCTTTGAGACGTTTGATACGGCTCTGGATCGTCTTAAAGTTTGTGAGCATACCGCCGAGCCATCTCTCGTTTACATAATACATTCCACAGCGCTCTGCTTCTGTTTTGATTGCATCCTGAGCCTGTTTCTTTGTTCCTACGAAAAGGATCGTGCCGCCTTC
>ERZ779843.3598-NODE-3598-length-12843-cov-3.538239_pt1 | contig 12843 bp, 9 predicted proteins | sample MGYA00511560_ERZ779843 | MGnify/ENA primary metagenome ERZ779843 (study PRJEB29588, sample SAMEA2158062) | human gut metagenome | biome: human gut; feature: human-associated habitat; material: faeces | place: Denmark | collected 2008/2010 ... | reverse complement strand
AGCAGAATAATTACAGACAGACTTGAGTTGTCAAAGGAATATCAGGACAATGATAATATACTTATATATGTAAGCTATAATCAGGAAGTCGAAACATCGGGTATTATTAATAAAAGCCTTGAACGTGGCAAAAAAGTGTATGTTCCTAAGGTTATAATTAATAAAGAAGACAGGTCAGATAAATATATGGAATTTGTAAGAATTAATTCTTATGATGACTTGCAGGATGGATATATGGGAATTAAAGAACCTGTATCTGACGACTATGAAATTCCACAGGACGGACTTCTTGTTATGCCGGGGCTTGCTTTTGATGTTACGCTTAACAGAATAGGTTACGGCGGTGGATTTTATGACAGATATCTTGTTAAGAATGGCGACAGATATTATAAGACAGCCATATGCTTTGATTATCAGGTGCTTGATGATATACCGGCAGAGGAATTCGACATAAGACCAGATATGATTATAACTGATAAAAGAATTATAACAGCTCAGGAGCTGTAATTAATAAAGAGATATGGATATTGAGGAGTTGTAAAAATACTTATAAATGATAATTAGTTATTAAGTATTAGTGCAGTTATGCACGGAAGTGAGGATTGATATGAAGACATTAACACAGATGGGCAGTGATGCAAAGAAAGCGTCCACATATCTTGCAAAGCTTGGCATTAAGGAAAGAAATAATGCTTTATTAAAGGTTGCTGATGCCCTTGTAAAAAGAAGTGATTACATAAGAGAAGCTAATGCTATTGACCTTGCTAATGGCAAGAAGAATAATATGAGCACAGCTCTTTTAGACAGACTTATGCTTACAGAGAGCAGAATAGAAGGAATGGCTGACGGCTTAAGAGTTCTTGCAGGACTTGACGATCCAATAGGCGAGGTCAAGTCAATGAAGACACGTCCTAATGGACTTATGATTGGTAAAAAGACTGTTCCATTAGGAGTTGTTGCGATTATATATGAATCAAGACCTAATGTTACAGCAGATGCTTTCGGACTTTGCTTTAAGTCAGCTAATGCCTGCATATTAAGAGGCGGGAGCGATTCTGTTAATTCTAATATAGCAATTGTGAATGTTATAACAGATGTATTAAAAGGACTTGGAATAGACCCTGATGTCATAAGTTACATTTCTGAAACAGATAGAAAGTATGTTGATGAGCTTATGCACCTTAATGAGTATGTAGATGTAATTATACCACGAGGTGGAGCAGGTCTTATTAAAAATGTTGTCAATAACAGCACAGTCCCTGTAATAGAGACAGGAACAGGAAACTGCCATATATATGTAGATGAATATGCAGATATAGATATGGCGGTGAATATAATATACAATGCCAAGACACAAAGAATTGGCGTATGCAATGCGTGCGAATCGCTTGTTGTTCATAAGAATATTGCAGGTGAAGCTATTCCGGTAATAGTAGATAAGTTAAAGACCAAGAATGTAGAGATACGTGGTGATGAGAAAGCTTTATCTATAGATGACAGAATAATAAAGGCAGATGATACGGATTGGGGACGTGAATATCTTGATTATATTATATCTGTTAAAGTAGTAGATAATATAGATGAGGCAATTGCACATATCAACAGGTACAATACGGGTCATTCAGAGTCAATAATAACTAAAGATTATAATAATGCACAGAAGTTTCTTAATGAGATAGATGCGGCTTGTGTATATGTAAATGCTTCTACAAGATTTACTGACGGCTTTGAATTTGGATTTGGAGCAGAGATAGGTATAAGTACACAGAAGATACACGCAAGAGGACCTATGGGACTTGAGGCGTTAACAACAAGTAAATATATAATATATGGCAATGGACAGGTTAGAGAATAGGGCTTGAATATTATGGGACAAATGGGAGAAGATATAGCAGACTGGAAATATTTTTTATCTATAATATCTAAATGCACAGATGATTATCTATACATATATGACTTAAGTAATGATTATGCGGTATACAGTAGTTCTATAACAAAGGATTTTGAACTCGATGTTGCAGAATTCAGTAATGCGGGAAGAAAGTTAAAGGATGTAATATATCCAGATGATTATGAAGCTGTATTTAATAATATTAGTGAACTTCAGAATGGACATATAAGCTGTCATAATATGGAATACCGCTGGAAATCAAGAAAGAACGGATATGTATTTATAAGCTGCCGCGGACAGCTGGTACGAAGAAATGGCATTAATTATATGATAGGCCGTGTATCAGAGATTGGAAAAAAGAACAGATATGATAATGTAACCGGCATATATACAGATTTAATTCTTGAAGACAGGTATGACGATATTGTAAAGAGCGATGGTCATACAGGTTGTATTATGCAGATAGGGATTGATAATTTCAAAGAAATTAATGAGAAATATGGCACTAAGACAGGCGATGAGGTGCTTGCAATATTGGCAGGCATTCTTGTCAGACAATCCAAAGAACAGACATTTTCTGTATATAGGACAAGAGGAGACGAGTTCATAATAGTATCCCTTGATATGAGCGGTGATATTAAGAAAAATGCCAAGATGTTATACAAGACTATAAGAGAAGATATAGACAGTGTTATTGATGACAGAGGATATGATGTATTCTTTAATATATCAGCAGGTGCGTATGCGTTTGATACTAATACAGATACCTATAAAGATATTATTAAGAATACCCGTTTTGCCCTGCATAAAGCAAAGCTTAACGGAAAGAACAGATTTGAATTTTTTGATAAGGCTGATTATGCTAATTATATAAAAAGGCTTGAAATTCAGGGCGAGTTAAGGTCTAGTGTTAATGATAATTTCAAAGGATTTGAATTGTTTTACCAGCCGATTGTTGATGCTGATACAGGTAGGATTGAGGGTGCAGAGGCACTTTTAAGATGGAAAAGTGACCAATATGGTTTTATGTCGCCTGTAGAGTTTATTCCACTGCTTGAAGAAAGCTCGCTTATTATACCATTGGGAAGATGGATTATAGATACAGCTGCTGCCCAATGCAACGAATGGGTAAAGATAATACCCCAGTTTGTTATGCATATTAATCTTTCGTTTGTACAGATTGCAAAGAGCAATGTTATAAAAGATGTAATTGAGAATATAAACAAATATGATGCTGGAAATGAACATTTTGTATTTGAGATTACTGAAAGCATACAGATGGATTCTAATATTGCGATAAAAAGAGTTCTTAAAGAATTCGTGGATAATGGCTTTTTACTTGCAATAGATGATTTTGGAACCGGATATTCTAATTTTGAATATATGAAGGATAAGATGTTTGGTATCTTAAAGATAGACAGGGCATTTATTACTGATATACATCTTACAGATAACAACAGAATACTTGTCAGCTTTATTATAAAAATGGCACACGAGATGGGTGTTAAAATATGCGTTGAGGGTGTTGAGACAAAAGATGAATTGATGGCTGTAACAAAGCTTGAGGCTGATTATATACAGGGGTATTATTACGGCAAACCTGTCAAAGACGTTGAATTTTGCAGAATGATTAAACAACAGGAAAGAATAAAGAGGTAATATATAAATAATGGATACAACAATTGAGAATATGATTAACAGCATAGATTTATCTGCTCCGGTTCCAGAATACGAGCCGATGAGACAGTATTACTATTTAAAGGCCTGCAGAAAGATTGTTAAGGAAAAGTCAGAAGCACTTAACAGACCACTTACTGCTGTAGTTTCAACATTTGGCTGTCAGATGAATGCAAGGGACTCAGAAAAGCTTCTTGGAATATTAAAGGATATCGGCTATCAGGAGTCAGACGATGAAGAAAATGCTGATTTTGTAATATACAATACCTGTACAGTACGAGAAAATGCCAACTTAAGGGTATACGGACGTCTCGGACAGTTAAAAAAGGTTAAGAGAGCCAATGGCGAGATGATTATTGCAATGTGCGGCTGTATGATGCAGGAACCAGAAGTTGTAGAAAAGATAAAGACATCTTACAAATTCGTAGATATTGTGTTTGGTACATTTAATATTTTCAAGCTTGCAGAGCTTATGTATATGTGCTTTACAGGTGATGAACAGGTTATTGATATATGGGATTCTACTAAGGAGGTTGTTGAGGAGCTTCCAACTTCAAGAAAGTATCCATTTAAGTCTGGTGTCAATATTATGTTTGGCTGTAACAACTTCTGTACATATTGTATTGTTCCATATGTACGAGGCAGGGAGAAATCAAGAGAGCCAAAAGAGATAATAAGAGAGATTGAAAGACTTGTAAGTGACGGTGTAAAGGAAGTAATGCTTCTTGGACAGAATGTTAATTCTTATGGCAAGACACTTGACGATAATGTTACATTTGCCGAGCTTTTAAGAGAGATTGCCAAGATTGACGGACTTGAGAGAATAAGATTTATGACACCTCATCCAAAGGATTTATCAGATGAGCTTATAGAGGCAATAAGAGATAACAGCAAGATATGTAACCATATACATCTTCCATTACAGTCAGGAAGCAGCCGTCTTCTTAAGCTTATGAACAGACAGTACACTAAGGAGCATTATCTTGAACTGGTAGACAAGATAAGAAATACAATCCCAGATATATCTATTACAACAGATATAATTGTAGGCTTCCCAGGTGAAACAGAGGAAGACTTTGAGGATACACTTGATGTTGTAAGAAAAGCAAAGTATGACAGTGCTTACACATTTATATATTCTAAGAGAACTGGAACACCTGCTGCCAAGATGGACGGACAGGTCAGTGAAGATATAGTAAAAGACAGATTTAACAGATTGTTAGCAACTGTATCTGAGGTGAGCCACGAACATATCAAGAGATATGAAGGTATGGATATGGATGTATTGGTTGAGGATATAGATGACCACGATAATACATTTGTAACAGGACGAATGACTAATAATATTTTAGTCCATTTCAAGGGTGACAAAGAACTTATAGGAAGTATAGTCAATGTACATCTTGATGAATGTAAAGGCTTCTATTATATGGGAACAAAGAACGATTAATATTATAAGCAGGATGACTGGAGGATAAAGATGGCTGAGTATTCACCAATGATGCAGCATTACATTGCTACAAAGAATGAATATAAGGATTGTATACTGTTTTACAGACTTGGTGATTTTTATGAAATGTTCTTTGATGATGCTGTAGTTGCATCTAAGGAATTAGAGCTTACTCTCACAGGAAAAGATTGCGGACAAAAGGAACGTGCACCTATGTGCGGCGTTCCTTTTCATGCTGCGGAGACTTATATTAACAGATTGGTATCGGCAGGCTATAAAGTTGCAATATGTGAGCAGATGGAAGACCCTAAGCAGGCAAAGGGCATAGTAAAAAGAGAAGTAATAAAGGTGGTAACACCGGGAACTAATATTAATACACTTGGACTTGATGAAACAAGGAACAACTATATGATGAGTATAGTATATCTTGGTGATAATCTTGGAGTTTCAATAGCGGATTATTCAACGGGCGATTTCTTTGTGACAGAGTTAGCCGGTGGAAGTGAGCTTATAGATGAGATTAATAAGTTCGTGCCATCAGAGATAATTGTTAATGAATACTTCGCAATGAGTGGAATTAATCTTGATACTGTCAATACAAAACTTGGAATAGCTATGTCAACGCTTGATAACTGGTATTTTAACGAGGAGACCTGTAAGAAAAGGCTTCTGGAACATTTTCATATGGAGATGTTAGATGGACTTGGTTTAAAAGATTATACAGTTGGAATAATAGCTTCGGGTGCACTCCTGACTTATCTATATGAGACACAGAAAAGCAATATGCCTCATATCACAACACTTCTTCCTTATTCGTCAGGCAAATATATGCTTATTGACAGCTCATCAAGAAGAAATCTTGAGCTTGTTGAGACAATGAGAGAAAAGCAGAAGAAGGGTTCGCTTCTGTGGGTGCTTGATAAGACTAAGACAGCTATGGGTGCAAGAATGTTACGTTCTTATATTGAACAGCCGCTTATTAACAAAGATGATATAATTAAAAGACAGGACTGTATACAAGAATTGGGCGACAGCCTTATCGACAGGGAAGAATTAAGGGAATACCTTAATCCAGTGTATGACATAGAAAGAATTATGACTAAGATAAGCTGTAAGACAGCCAATCCAAGGGATTTAATAGCTTTCAGGAATACACTTGAAATGCTTCCACATATTAAGAGGATTATAGGTAATTTCCATTCAGAGGAATTTGCAGCCTGCTATGATAAGCTTGATGACCTTGCTGATTTGTACGAGCTTATTAATTCAGCTATAGTTGAAGAACCACCAATATCAGTAAGAGATGGAGGTATTATAAAAGAGGGCTATTCAAAAGAGGCTGACGAGTTAAGAGATGCCAAGATAAAAGGAAAGGAATGGCTGTCTGAGCTTGAGATAAGAGAGAAAGAAAGAACAGGAATTAAGACATTAAAGGTTAAATATAACAAAGTGTTTGGCTATTATCTTGAGGTGACAAATTCATTTAAGGACAAAGTACCTCCTGAATGGGTAAGAAAGCAGACATTGACTAATGCAGAGCGTTATACAACAGATGAGCTTAAACATCTTGAAGATGTAATTCTTGGTGCAGAGGATAAGCTTTATTCTTTGGAATATGACCTTTTCAGCGAGGTAAGGGAGCGTATTGCCTCGCAGGTAGTCCGCATACAGGGTACAGCAAAAGCGGTTGCTATGATAGATGCATATGCTTCATTATCAGTTGTTGCGACACAGAATAATTATGTAAGGCCTAAGATTAACGATAAGGGTGTAATTGATATAAAGAATGGAAGACATCCGGTAGTCGAGAAGATGATAAGCAATGATATGTTCATAGCCAATGATACATATCTTGATAATAATTCCAACAGGGTTGCGATAATAACAGGACCTAATATGGCTGGTAAGTCAACATATATGAGGCAGACAGCTCTTATTGTCCTTATGGCACAGACAGGAAGCTTTGTCCCTGCAGACTCTGCTAATATATGTATTGTAGACAGGATATTTACAAGAGTAGGTGCATCTGATGACCTGGCTTCCGGACAGTCTACATTTATGGTTGAGATGACAGAGGTTGCTAATATTCTCCGTAATGCGACATCTAATAGCCTTATAATTCTTGATGAGATAGGACGAGGCACAAGTACATTTGACGGTCTTAGTATAGCGTGGGCGGTTGTCGAACACATTGCAAACACTAAGATATTAGGAGCAAAGACATTGTTTGCAACTCATTACCATGAATTGACAGAACTTGAAGGAACACTTGACGGCGTTAATAATTACTGTATAGCAGTTAAAGAGTGCGGGGATGACATCGTATTTTTAAGAAAGATTATAAAAGGTGGTGCAGATAAGAGCTATGGAATACAGGTGGCCAAATTAGCAGGTGTTCCAGAAAATGTATTAAACAGGGCTAAGGAACTTGTTGTAGAACTCAGTGATGCAGATATATCACAAAAGGCAAAGGATATTGCACAGTATTCAAAGAAAGTGGAGAAGATGAATGACCGTTATAAGAAGGTCAATGAACTGGAAGTAAAGCAGATGACACTTTTTGATACTGTAAAGGACGATGATATAATAAAGGATATAAAAGAGCTTGATATAAGCAATATGACACCAATCGATGCGCTTAATATTCTTTATAAGCTTCAGGGCAAGGTTAAGAACAGATACTTTGTTAATGAGAATTAATGTGAAGTGAGGGTTAATATGGGAATTCAGTTACTTGATCAGAATACAATTAATAAAATAGCGGCAGGAGAAGTTATAGAAAGACCATCTTCTGTTGTAAAAGAGCTTGTTGAAAATGCAATAGATGCCGGGGCGACTGCTGTAACTGTCGAAGCAAAGGAAGGCGGAATTTCATTTATCAGGGTTACGGATAATGGTTCAGGTATTAAGAAAGATGAGATAGATATTGCATTTAAAAGACACGCCACAAGTAAGATTAAGTCAATTGAAGACCTTTTAACTGTATCCTCACTTGGTTTCAGGGGTGAGGCACTTGCGAGTATAGCGGCAGTATCGCAGATTGAATTAATAACCAAGACTAAGGATGATATAACAGGAACGAGGTATCAGTCAGAGGGCAGCGAGGTTATATCTGTTGAAGATATCGGTGCACCTGATGGAACAACATTTATTATAAGAAATTTGTTCTTTAATACACCAGTCAGAAGAAAGTTCTTAAAGTCAGCGATGACAGAGGCAGGATACATTAATGCGTTAATGCAGTCATCTTCTACTTCATCGCCTGCATACAATATTCTATATTCATTACCAAGGAAATAACAGCTTGTATTGCTTAATTTCATTCCATTCTTCTTATAAAAGCCTATTCTCTTAATCATATAATCCTTAGCTGCACCCTCATCTGCATAGTCAGGATTTTCAACCTCAAGCATTAAGAGCCTGTCATCATTTACTGCAATATTCTTTAACTCCTGTAAAAATGTTGAACCTAAATGCTTTGAACGCTTATTCTTAACTATCGCAAGATAATCAAGAAGATATACATCTTTATTACTGCATTTTATAAAATACGCATATCCTGCAAGCTCTCCATTATCCTCAAACATTCCATATACAAAATACTGTCCTTGCTCTCTCTTTCTTAACATCTGACTAAGAGGCTTAACCTCTGATGCCGGAAAGTCTGTTACTATATGTTCATTATATATGTCTGTAATCTCGTCAGTCTCTAATATTCTTATGTAAAGACCATTTGCATTATCCTGTGTATCTGTGTTATTAATTCTAACGCTTATATTATTCATTAATATTCTCCTCATCATCCCTAAGTCCCATAACTGCTGTTGCAAGTTCGATTAAATCTTTATATGTCCCTTCAACAAAGCCTTCCTTATTAATTACAAGGCAGTCATCAGCAGACACAAAAAGATATATATTTTCCGTATCCTGATTCCATTTAATTATATCGTCCCAGCTGAATGTGTCCTTGTCGTCTTCCTCATCGGTTACAACAATATATTCTGCGTCGATATCATATGTAAATGTAATTCCAACCATTCTTGAATATATATTATGGTACTTTCTTTTACTGCTTCTGTCCATTCCAATCATTCCTATATAAAGGAATACAGCCGCAGCACACGCATAAAATATTACCATAAACCAGTCGGCTTCCTCGCTCCCCATAATCTGGAATATAAGATATCTTATACAGCCCATTCCAAATAAAAGTCCGAAGATGTTGTATATCATTTTAAATATTTTGTACTTATTATTATCAAAATTGCTGGCTCTCATTGCCGCATCAATGTACTCTTGTTTAAATAAGGTTCGATTTTTCATACTTCTCTCCTATTGTTTTATGTTATAATGTTTCTATTGTAATGCAGTCCATTTAATTTTACAAGTGGAGTAATCGTGTCTGTGCGCACCTGACACTAAACTGTTATGCTTTAATCTGTGCGTAGAAATGAGGTTTAATATGAATAATATTAATAATTCCAATAAATCCAGCCGTGCCGTTGCCTGCATAACCGGTGCAAGCTCTGGTATCGGCCGTGAAATGGCAAAGCTTTTAAGCAAGAAAGGCTATGACCTTATCCTTGTATCTAGAAATACTAAAGAAATGCTTCTTCTCTCACAGCAGTTATCTACAAGATGTGAAATAATAACCTGTGATCTATCTGATGAAAATGCCTGCATTAAGCTTGGCAGGACATTGGCAAAGAAGGATATATATATCTTAATTAATAACGCTGGATTTGGCGACCTTGGAAGCTTTGATAAAACAAGCCTTAATAAAGAATTATCTATGATTAATGTAAATATCAAGGCAACCCATATTCTTACCAAATATATGGTTAAGACTTTCAAGAAAAGAAACCGTGGTTACATTATGAATGTAGCTTCCAGTGCAGGACTTCTTCCGGGAGGTCCATATATGTCTACTTATTATGCTACTAAAAGCTATGTGACAAGTCTTACAAGTGCCATTAATGAGGAACTCCGTGAGGCTAAGAGCAGGGTTCACATATGTATGTTATGTCCCGGCCCTGTTAACACCAACTTTAATAATGTAGCTAATGTAACCTTTGCACTTCCGGGAATATCAGCCACTTACTGTGCTTCTTATGCATTAAGACAGATGTTTCGTGGCAAAGTCACAATTGTTCCTACTCTAATGATGAAGCTTGGCACAACTGTGGCAAAATGTGTACCTAGACAAATGGTTACTGCCATAACTGCAAGACAGCAGAAAAAGAAAATTATGTAATGTACAGGAAATGAGGAAATATGTCTAACACCAAAGTATATCTTGCCCCTATGGAGGGACTTACGGATTATATGTTCCGTAATGCCTTCGATGAATTCTTCGGACACGGCAAAATTGACAAATATTTTATGCCATTTATATCACCTAACCAGACAGAAAAATTTCTAGCAAAGGAAATGCGTGATATTGACAGAAATAATAATTTAATCAATTCAATACCACAGATAATGACTAATAATTCAGAGGATTTCATATGGACAGCCCATATGCTTTTTGATAACTTCGGATATAATGAAATTAACCTTAATGCAGGCTGTCCCTCTGGAACAGTCGTTTCCAAATCAAAAGGCTCAGGAATGCTTGCAGATACTGACAGGCTTGAACGCATACTTTATGAAATAATGTCCGATAATTACATTCAGGACAACAATATAAAAGTATCTGTAAAGACACGTATCGGAATTGAATCACCTGATGAATGGTACAATATCCTTGAAGTATATAATAAGTTCAGCCTTGAGGAATTAATTATCCACCCAAGAGTAAGAACTGATTATTACCGTGGTGATGTTAATAAGGAAGCTTTCAGGCTGGCAATTAAAGAAAGCCGCAACCCTGTATGTTACAATGGTGACATATTTACTCGAAATGATTATATTGCATTTCTTAAAGATTATGCTTATACAGATGAAAATAGCAAATCACCACTGCCACACTGCATAATGCTTGGTCGCGGACTTGTCGCTGACCCAGGACTTATCAATGTACTTATAAGTGATAATCCTTATGAATATGCAAGAAACCTTAAAGAGGATAAAGATAATATGCGAAATCTCCATAACTATGTGTATGAAGAACGCCTTAAGATAATGTCAGGTGATAAGCACGCTATCCACCGTATGAAAGAAATGTGGTGCTATATGGAATACGCATTTGGTGACTGCAAAAAAGAAGCCAAGGCTATTAAAAAGGCTCAGAAAATGAGCGATTATAAAGATGCTGTAAATGTATTCTTTACTAACTGCCATTTATCTGAGCCTGCACATATTCTATTTTCCAAAAAATTCTAACATTAAAATATATATTATATTCTGTATGATTAATATATATTTACATATATCAGTTATTAAACTATTAAATTACTATCTTAAGAATACGCCTGTCAGTGCCTCTATCATATAAGTTGTATCTTTCACACCTGCTGTTTCATATGCTGAATGCATTGCAAGCTGTGCAAGCCCTATATCGACAGTATTAACTGATACGTGTGAATTAGATATATTGCCAAGTGTTGAGCCGCCGGCTATATCCGACCTGTTAGCATATGTCTGGTATGGGACATTTCTTTTGTCACATATGTCCTTGAATATGGCATAAGATACACTGTCAGTCGTATATTTCTGATTGCCATTAAATTTAATAACAATTCCTTCATTCATATATGGTCTGTTTGTCAGGTCTGCCTTATCTGTGTGGTTAGGGTGTACAGCGTGTGCATTATCAGCAGATACCATATATGATGAAGCTATTGCCATCATATACTTTTCCCTGTCCAGACCATAAGCTATGCTTATTCGTTCTAACACATCTGATAAAAATGTAGAGTCTGCTCCCTGCATAGTTGTGCTTCCGACTTCTTCATTATTAAATACACAGCATACATTTACTTTATCATAATCATCTGAAATCTCACCCAATGCCTTAATATAAGCCATTAAAGATGAATACGCACATTGTATGTCATCTAATCTTGGTGCTGATATATATTCATCGTTGCAGCCCCATATTCTGCCTTTTTCCCTGTTATATAAGAAAAGTTCTGTTGTAAGGCTTTCATCTGCAACGCTTTCTTTATCCTTGTCTTCAGATTGTATACAAGACTTTATATACTCATCAAAGTTATCCTTGGCATTAATATCACCAAATAAAGGAAGCATATCCTTCTGTGGGTTAAGACTTGTGTTATCATTGACACTACGATTCATATGTATTGCAAGGTTAGGTATTACAAGCAGGTCCTTATCTGCATTTACAAGATATTCTTTAATGCCTGACCTGCCAATTGCTACTGCATATCCTGCAACTGACAATGGTCTGTCAAGCCATGTTGACATTATCATTCCGCCGTATTTCTCTACATTAAGGCTTATGTAATGTTTATCTGTTGTTATCTCTGGATTTTCTTTTATCTTAAAAGAGGGAGAATCACTGTGGCTGGCTGTTATATTATAACCCTTATAGCTTTCTGCCTTTGGCATATTAAAAGCTATAATTGAAGAACCACCTCTTATTACATAATAACGTCCTGACGGATTAATCTTCCAGGCTTTACCCTCACTTAAGCGTATAAATCCGTTTTCATTAAGAACTGCCGCTATATTATTAACAACGTGGTATGGACTTGGACTTTTATATATAAAGTCTATCAACTGTTCAGAGTCTTTCTTAAACTGTTCATCTGTAAACTGCATTTTTTACATCTCCATTCCAACTATACATTTTTATTCAGTGCCTGTTTTTTATTTATTTCTTCTGAATTGTTTATATAGTTTATCTCTTTTTCTATATTAT
>ERZ779843.3575-NODE-3575-length-12904-cov-3.093937_pt1 | contig 12904 bp, 10 predicted proteins | sample MGYA00511560_ERZ779843 | MGnify/ENA primary metagenome ERZ779843 (study PRJEB29588, sample SAMEA2158062) | human gut metagenome | biome: human gut; feature: human-associated habitat; material: faeces | place: Denmark | collected 2008/2010 ... | reverse complement strand
AGCCGATGCCCTTCTGGCACGGCTGCAAAATGCGTCGTACTCCGTACAGAATGTGAAAAAGCGTGTGACCAGGAAGCATCCGGCACCGCCGTTTATCACCTCCACCCTTCAGCAGGATGCCTCCTATCGGCTGGGCTTCCAGTCAAAGCGCACCATGAAAGTGGCGCAGGAGCTGTATGAAGGCGTGGAAGTCGCCGATCTGGGCGCAATCGGTCTAATTACCTATATGCGTACCGACAGCCTGCGCATCTCAGCGGAAGCACAGCAGGCAGCTTCGGACTATGTGATGGAGCAGTACGGTAAGGAATACCTGCCGGAGCAGCCCCGTGTCTACAAATCCAAGAAAAATGCGCAGGATGCCCACGAGGCAATCCGTCCCTCTGTGCCCAGCCTGACACCGGCACGGGTCAAGGCGAGCCTGACGGCCGATCAGTACAAGCTGTATAAGCTGATCTGGGAGCGCTTCATTGCCAGCCAGATGGCAGATGCCCTGCTGGATACCGTATCCGTGGACATCGAGGCGGACAACTGCATCTTTAAGGCAACCGGTTCGACGGTAAAGTTCGAGGGCTTTACGGTGCTGTACGATGAGGCGAAAAATGAGAAAGGCGAGAACAAGAATCTGCCGGAGCTGGAAAAGGGCATGGAGATCAAGGTGAAATCTCTGGAGGGTAACCAGCACTTCACGCAGGCACCGCCACGCTACACCGAGGCGACGCTCATCAAGGCGCTGGAGGAAAACGGCATCGGCCGTCCGAGTACCTATGCGCCTACCATTACCACCATTACCTCCCACCTCTACGTGGAACGGGAGGGCAAGCAGCTGAAGCCCACCGTTCTGGGCGAGGTGACAACAGAGCTGATGAAAGAACACTTCCCCAACATTCTGGATGTCAAGTTCACCGCAGAGATGGAGAACAATTTGGACGACGTGGAACGCGGCAACAAGAGCTGGGTCGCAACACTGGAGGACTTCTACGGCGATTTCTCCAAAACCTTGGAGACCGCCGAGGAGAAGATGGAGGGCAAACGTGTCAAAGTGCCGGACGAGGAGACCGATGTGGTCTGTGACCAGTGCGGCAGAAATATGGTCATCAAGATCGGCAGATTCGGACGCTTTTTGGCGTGCCCCGGTTTTCCGGAGTGCAAGAACACCAAGAAGATCGTGCAGGAGACCGCCGGAAGCTGTCCGCTGTGCGGCGAAAAGATCATCCTGAAAAAGTCCAAGCGCGGCAGAAGCTTCTACGGATGCAGCGCCTATCCGGACTGTAACTTTATGACGTGGAATGTGCCCACAGAGGAGAAGTGCCCCCAGTGCGGCTGTACACTCTTCCAAAAGGGCGGCAAATCCGGCACGCTGGTGTGCGAGAAGCCGGACTGCGGCTATTCCCGTCCGGTCGGCGGAGGTGCATGATGGCAGAAGTAACCGTAATCGGCGGCGGACTGGCTGGCTGCGAAGCAGCTTGGCAGCTGGCGGAGGCTGGCTTTTCCGTGCGTCTGCTGGAGATGAAGCCGGTGCAGTATACGCCGGCGCACCGCTATGAAGGCTTGGCGGAGCTGGTTTGCTCCAACTCCCTGAAAGCCGACCGCATCAATTCGGCGGCAGGACTGCTGAAAGCAGAGATGACCCGTCTGGGGTCGCTGCTGATGCGCTGCGCCAGAAAGTCTGCGGTTGCCGCAGGGGGCGCACTGGCGGTAGACCGGAAACAGTTCTCCGATCTCGCCACAGAGGCGATTCGAAATCACCCTAACATCACGCTGGAAACGGCTGTGGTCACGGAAATTCCGGAGACTCCGACCGTCGTCGCCACCGGTCCGCTTACTGACGGCGCACTGGCGGCGGACATTGAAAAGCGCTGCGGCACACGGCTGAGTTTTTTCGATGCGGCAGCGCCTATTGTCAGCTTCGAGAGTTTGGACAAGGAGAAAGTGTTCTTTGCCGCACGCTACGGCAGAGGGGACGCAGACTATATCAACTGCCCCATGAACAAGGAGGAGTACGAGAACTTCTATCAGGCGCTGATCACCGCAGAGCGTGCCCCGCTGCACGACTGCGACAAGGACGCCTTTCGGGTGTATGAGGGTTGTATGCCCATTGAGGTGCTGGCATCCCGCGGAATGGATACCATGCGGTTTGGCCCCATGAAACCGGTGGGACTCACCGACCCCCGCACCGGACACCGCCCATGGGCAGTGGTACAGCTGCGGCGGGAAAATCAGGAGGGCACCATGTATAATCTGGTGGGCTTCCAGACCAATCTGAAGTTTCCGGAGCAAAAGCGTGTGTTCTCCATGATTCCCGGACTGGAACACGCCGAGTTTCACCGCTACGGCGTGATGCACCGGAATTCGTTTCTGGACAGCCCCCGCCTGCTGGATGCGGACTACCATTTCCGTGGACAGGACGGGCTGTATTTTGCCGGACAGATGACCGGTGTCGAGGGCTATATGGAGTCGGCAGCGAGCGGCATTCTCGCCGGAAAGAATCTGGCACGCCATTTGCAGGGCAAAGCACCGCTGATCCTGCCCAGAGAAACCATGATGGGCGCACTGGCAGCGTATATCAGTAGTGCTCCTACGGAAAACTTCCAGCCCATGGGCGCCAATATGGGGATCCTCCCCGATCTGCCAGAGCGCATTCGCGGAAAGCAGGAGAAGTATCAGGCATATGCAGACCGTGGCATGGCAGCGCTGGAACAATATCTGCGTGATGCGGAACAATAACACAAGGGAGATCAGATATCTTGAATATTTTAATCGACGCATTCGGCGGGGATGATGCACCGCTGGAGGTAATCAAAGGCGGTGCGCTGGCGGTGCAGCAGCTGGGCGTGACTGTGACGCTGGTGGGCGATGAGGTGAAGATTCGTGCCTGCGCCGAAAAAAACGGACTGTCTTTGGACGGCATGGAGATTCTCCACGCACCGGCGGTGTTTGACATCCACGAAGAGCCAACCACGCTGCTGAAACAGCATCGGGACACTTCCATGGCGGTTGGCATGGAGGCGCTTCACAACGGCAGGGGCGACGCCTTTGTCTGTGCCGGAAGCACGGGTGCGCTGCTGGTCGGCTCGACCTTTTTGGTAAAGCGCATTCCCGGCATCAAGCGTGCCGCAGTTGCGCCGGTGCTGCCCACGGAGACCACGCCGTTTCTGCTGATCGACGGCGGCGCCAACAACGACTGCCGTCCGGAGATGCTGGTGCAGTTCGCCATTATGGGCAGCGCCTATATGCAGAATGTCATGCATGTGGAAAAGCCCCGTGTGGCGCTGCTGAATGTGGGGGCTGAGGAGACCAAGGGCAGAGAACTGGAACTGGAGTCCTATGTACAGCTGGCACAGGCACCGGTGAATTTTATCGGCAACATCGAGGCAAGAGAATTGCCCACAGGTGCGGCAGATGTGGTAGTCACAGACGGATTTACCGGCAATGTGGCGCTGAAGTTGTACGAGGGCATGGGCAAGTTCATGGCGCATCAGATGAAGGGTAACCTGTTCTCCGGCTTTGCCGGAAAGCTGGCAGCGCTGCTGATCCTGCCGAAGATCAGGGCGCTCACCAAGAAGATGGATTATAAGGCAGTGGGCGGTGCTGTGATGCTGGGCGTGCAGAAGCCCGTGGTAAAGGCGCACGGCAGCTCAGATGCGCAGGCATTTTTCAATGCCATCCGGCAGGCAAGGGACTGTGTGGCCGGCAATGTGGTACAGATGATTACAGATACCATTGGAACGTCAGCCAAGAAGAAAGACGGAGGAAAGTAAAAGATCATGGAGCATACAGAATACGTGGACTTGGCGCAGTTTGAACGCTATATCCGCTATCATTTTCAGAATAAACATTTGCTGCTGGAGGCACTGTCGCACTCTTCCTATGCCAACGAAAAGCGTAAGACCCGCAAGTGCAACGAGCGCTTGGAATTTTTGGGAGACAGCGTGCTGTCCATCGTGGTTTCGGAATTTCTGTTCCGGAAATATCCCGATCTGCCGGAGGGCGAGCTGACGAAGCTCCGTGCCTCCATGGTCTGCGAAAAGGCGCTCTACGTCTTTGCACAGGAGATCCATCTGGGCGAATTTCTGCTGCTGGGCAAGGGCGAAGAGCACACTGGCGGCCGGGAGCGTGCGTCCATTCAGGCGGACGCTTTTGAGGCAGTCATCGCTGCCATCTTTCTGGACGGCGGAATGGAGGCTGCCAAACGCCACATTCTGCGGTTCATTCCCAACGATCCGGAGGAGGAAGAGCCCATCGGATTTCAGGACTACAAGACCCAGCTCCAAGAGGTGATTCAGCAGAATCCGGAGGAAAAAGTGGAGTATGTGCTGGTGGGCGAATCCGGCCCCGACCACAACAAGGCGTTTCAGGTGGAAGTTTGCCTGAATTCCAACGTCATCGGCACCGGCGTGGGACACAGCAAGAAGGCTGCGGAACAGCAGGCTGCCAAGGAAGCGCTGTCCCTCATGGGCTATGGTAAAGCATAAGACGCTGGCGTTTTTCATTCCCCATCTGGGCTGCCCGCACCAGTGTAGCTTCTGCGACCAGCGTACCATCAGCGGAACGGTGCATGCCCCCGCACCGGCGGAAGTGGCACAGACTTGCGGGGAAATGCTGGAACGCAGCGCACCGCTGGAAGAAGCGGAGATCGCCTTTTTCGGGGGCAGCTTTACAGCGGTAGAGCCAGCGTATCAGACAGCACTGCTGGAAGCAGCACAGCCCTTTCTGGGCGCCGGAAAGTTCTCCGGCATTCGTATTTCCACCCGACCGGATGCCATCAGCGATGCCGTTCTGGAACGGCTGAAGCGGTATCATGTGACGGCGGTGGAATTGGGGGCACAGAGTATGTCGGATGCTGTCCTCGCTGCCAATGCACGTGGACACACGGCGGAGGATGTGCGCCGTGCCAGCGCAGCAATTCGCCGTGCCGGTATTTCGCTGGGATTGCAGCAGATGGTGGGCTTGTACGGCAGCACATTGCAGGATGAGTACGACACACTGGAACAGCTGCTGGCCTGTCAGCCGGAGACGCTGCGCATTTACCCCACCGTGGTGCTCGCCGGAACAAAGCTGGCGGAGTACTGCGCTGCCGGTGTCTATCCGCTGCTTTCGCAGGAGGAGGTGCTGGACTACTGCGCCGATGCCCTGTGCCGCTGCCGAAATGCCGGTGTGCGTGTCATCCGGATGGGACTGCACGACACGCCCTCGCTGCGTCAGAATATGGTTGCCGGCTATTTTCACCCCGCCTATGGAGAATTGGCGGAATCCCGCCTGTATTTCCGGCAGCTGAAACGGGCTGCTGCAGACTGTGGAAAACCGGAACTCTTTGTGGAAACCGCACCACGCACGCTGAGCAAGGTGCTGGGACAGCACGGCTGCAATCGGCAGGCGCTGGCGAAACAGGGTGTGACCCTGCAAGTGGCGGAGCATGCTGCGGTATCGGCCGGAATGCTCCGGGCGAACGGAAAAGCATATATAATCGACACAGAAAGGAACGAGCTGCGATGACACGCAAAAAGACATGGCTCTGTCTGGGGGCTGCCCTGCTGATTCTGGCGGGAACAGCTGCCGGCGGTTATTTCTGGTATCGGTGCAGACAGAGCCAGCCGGTGACAGTCACCGCAGATCAGGCGCAGGAACTTCCGGTGGAATCTGTGGTGTATTTCCGGCAGAAAGACGACCGCTGGAGAGCCGATGCGCTGGGCGATTCCAGATATCACATGGCGGATTCCGGCTGTCTGGTGTGCTGCGTAGCATCGGCGCTGCAAATGCAGCACCTCTCTGTGGAGGGTCTGCCGGCAGATGCCGATGCCGGACAGGTGAACGAATTTTTTTCGGCGCACGGCGTCTATGACAGCGAGGGCAATTTGCAGTGGGAGGTATTGGAGCAGGTGACCGGACTCACCGCAGAGGAGCGTGACGCTGCTGCGCTGGACGAGTGCCTGCAAAATGGCGATGATCCCATTGTGCTGGTGAAGATGCCGAAAAGCGGCAGCTTTCATTTTGTCCTGCTGGTGGGCAGTTCGGACGGCGAGTACCAGTGCATGGATCCGCTGCAGCCGGAGGAGCAGACTGTTCCGCTCTCTTGCTTCGGCAGCCGGATTTACGGGATGCGGGTCTTACATGCGTGAGTGCCGGATTCCAAAAAGAAAATCCAAATTCTGTTCTGTATTGCTCATCTAAAATGAAAATCAAAATTCCCAATATATCCATATATTTTTAGGACAATACATCTCAACAATATAAAAATTGGGACTTAGATTAAAAGGTGAATAAATGAGTATTACAATAGATAATTCGACGAATATTATGCATTGGGAACACGACGATGTATCATATGAATATAAAATTGATTCTACTGGACGGGCATTTGCTTACATGTCTGGCGATTATATTTTTATTGAAATATATAACGAAGGTTGCTCATCTCATAGAGTGATTTCTGTTAAGGGTGAAAATGTAATTTGGTATAATGCTTTAGGGAATGTGAGTATTTTCACTGATTCGTTGGTCACTCTACATTTTTCAGGCTTTCTGGATTTATGCTTAGCATCGCCTGGATATTTTATTTTGACAGATACTCAGTTGATAAAAATAGACAATTATGGAAAAGAAGTTTCTAGGATTTCACCTCCTTCGGGATACAAGTTTTCAAGATTCTTTTGTTCATCTCCTCTATCTGTAATTTGTGAGCAAATCACTGGTACATCTGATAAATACGGAAGAAACGACTGGAAATTTGAATTTGATTCATTATTGCTTGAATGGAAATTGATATCCGTTGTTCAATGATTAGAGTATATATGAATTTTGCAACTGATAAACTTGATACCAGTTATGAGTATGATGATTTAAGTGAATCTAACTCAAGCCCAGAGGATGAGTTTACTGTATGGAAAGAGGGTGTTGTGAAAACTTTGGAGATTTAATTTGAAATGATTACTGGACATCAACAATGAGCTGCTTTGTTGCTGGGACTCTAATCATGACGGCGGTTGGACTCGTTGCAATCGAGAACATTAAAAAGTTGTGAGGTTAAATCGTGTATTGCTGGTGATTAGGCTAGTTGAGATTTTGGTGTTTCACTTTCTGGTGTAAATCATCAGCGGCAATACATTAGAGAATTGGGACAAAAGAAAAAGAGGTGAGATCAAAGCATGTATCTGCAATCCTTGGAGCTGCAGGGCTTCAAATCCTTTCCCGATAAGATCAAGCTGACCTTTGACAAGGGGCTGACAGCAGTCGTCGGCCCCAATGGCAGCGGAAAGAGCAACATCGGTGATGCCGTGCGCTGGGTGCTGGGGGAACAGTCCACCAAGACGCTTCGCGGCAACAAGATGGAGGATGTCATTTTTTCCGGCACGAAAACACGGAAACCCATGGGGTTTGCCGCAGTTACGCTGGAGATCAACAACGCAACCGGTGAACTGGGGGAGGAATATGGTGCGGTAGTCAGTGTTACCCGAAAGCTGTATCGCAGCGGTGACAGTGAGTACCGTATCAATGGCAAGAGTGTCCGTCTGAAAGACGTGACGGAGCTGTTTATGGATACCGGTATGGGACGGGATGGCTATGCCATCATCGGACAGGGACGCATTGCGGAGATCGTCAGCGCCAAGAGCACCGACCGGCGGGACATTTTCGAGGAAGCAGCCGGTGTGTCCAAGTTTCGGTATAAGAAACAGGAGGCGCAGCGAAAGCTGGACGGCGCACAGGAAAATCTGGTGCGTCTGCTGGATATTGTGGCTGAATTGGAGGCACGGGTAGAGCCTCTGCGGAAACAGGCGGAAAAGGCAAAGCAGTATGTGGAGCTTGCCGGACAGCAGAAGCAGCTGGAAGTCTCCCTCTGGGTGCGCCGGCTGACGGCGCTGCGGGAGAAGCTGACCGCACTGTCGGACGGCTGCCTACAGGCGCAGGCGGAGTACCAGAATGCAGAGCGTGAGGTGCAGCGTGCGGATACGCAGGTGCAGGAGGGCTACCGCAAGATGCAGGAGAGCACCCTGCATATGGAAGAGCTTCGGCAGAAACTGCGGGAGGCAGATCAGGAGACGGCGAACCTGCAGTCCGCCATTGCCGTCTGCGAAAACGAAGTGGTGCACAGCGAGGGCGCAATCGCCGAGCTGGAACGCCAGATGGCACTGATTGCTGAGCAGTCCGAGGCAGCAGAGAACCAGTTTCTGGTGCTGCAAAAAAGGCAGGCAGAACTGGAACAGCGTCAGGAAAAATTGCAGGCGCAGAGCGGCGAAGTGGAACAGCGGTGGAAATCGCTGGAACAGGCGGCAGCTCAGCAGGGCGAGGCCTGCGAAAAGAGCAGCGCACGGATGCAGCAGCTTCTGATGCAGCAGAGTGAACTCCGTGTGATGCAGGAGACGGCAGCCGGCCAGCAGCAGGAACTGCGGGCGCAGATCACCGAACACGCCATGCGCTGTCATGCGCTGGGACAGGCAAAGGAGACGCAGCAGTCCGCCTATCAGACGGCGGAACAGCAGGCGGCTCAGGCAGCGGAAACGCTTCAGCAGGTACAGAACCGGCGGGACGGCTTCCAGCGGCGCTATGCCAATTCTGTGCAGGCGCTGGAAAACGGCAAAAAGCAGCAGGAACAGGCGGCGTTTGCTCTGCGGGAAAAGCGCCAGCGCCAGAAGCTTTTGCAGGACATGGAGCGAAACATGGAGGGCTTTGCCGGAAGTGTCAAGTCGGTGCTCCGTGCAGACGGCGGAAAGCCTCACGGCGTTTTTGGCACAGTGGCGCAGCTTATCACCACCAATTCCCGCTATGGTGTGGCGCTGGAAACGGCGCTGGGCGGTGCGATGCAGAATCTGGTGGTCGCAGATGAAAACGCAGCGAAGCAGTGGATTCGCCATCTGGCAAAGAACCGTGCCGGACGTGCGACGTTTCTGCCGCTGACCTCTGTGCGGGGCAGAACGCTTACGGAATCCGGTTTGGAGCGCCACGAGGGCTTCATTGATCTGGCGTGCAATCTGGTGCAGTATGATCCGCAGTATGCGGAGATCGTCCGGTTTCTGCTGGGACGCATTGTGGTGGCGGAGGATCTGGATACGGCAACGGCGCTTGCCAGGGCGTATCAGTACCGCTTTCGCATTGTGACGCTGGACGGGCAGATCATCAATGCCGGCGGTTCGTTCACCGGCGGTTCTGCCCAGCGCTCCGGCGGAATGCTCACACGGCGTGCCGAGCTGGACAGCCTTGCTGCTGCCATTCGGACACTGGAAGAGCAGGAGGCGCAGGCTTCCGCAGCGCTGGAAAAAGCAAAGCAGCAGTCCCGGCAGCTCCAACAGCAGATGGAGGCGCTGCAGGACGAGTGCCGGCGTGCGGAATCGGCGAGCCTTGCTGCCAATGCACAGGTGGAAAAGTTCTATTATGTGCAGCAGCAGGCGGCGGAACGTCTGGAAGAGGCACAGCAGCAGCACAGCGCCTGTCAGCAGCGCCTGAGAGAAACCGAACAGAGTCTGCGCACCGCACAGGAAAAGGCAGTGCAGACTGTCAAAGAACTGGAACAGGTGCAGCAGAGCATTCAGCAGGAGGGCGACAAACGTCAGGCACTGCAGCAGCAGCAGGAGGAACTGGCACAGCAGCGTGCGGAATTGAAAATCCAGCTGGTTTCCTTAGAGAAGGATCGGGAACAGCTCGCTGAGAGCCTCTCCCAGCAGACGCAGGCGCAGCACTCCATGGAACAGCGTCTGGCGCAGATCAGGGCGGACATCGCTGCACAGAACGGGAAGATTGTTCAGAAAAAGCAGCAGGCGCAGGAGAACCGGGCACGTCTGGAACAGCTGAAAACGGAGAGCAAGACCAATGCGGAACAGATTCAGCATTGGCAGCAGGTGCACGACACACAGGATCAGAACATCCGGCAGATTCAGGCAGGGCTGCGGGAGATCAACGACAGCCGGGAGAAAATCTCCGGCGAGATCAGCCGTCTGGAGGAGCGGAAAATTGCCGTCCAGAGCGACTATGACGGCGTGGTGCGCCAGCTGATGGAACAGTACGAGCTGTCCGTCTCCGAGGCACAGCAGGCAGCACAGCCGCTGGAGGATTTGCAGGCGGCGCAGCGGGAATTGCAGAGCCTGAAAGCAAAGATTCGTGCGCTGGGCACGGTCAATGTGGCGGCGATCTCCGAGTATGAGGAGGTCTTTGCACGGTATCAGTTCCTGACCGCACAGGTACAGGACGCACAAAAGGCGAAGCAGGAGCTGGAGGACTTGATCGAGTCCCTCACAACGGAGATGCAGCGCATCTTCTCCGAGAGCTTTTCCATCATCAACCGGAACTTTCAGGAGATTTTCCGGGAGCTGTTCGGCGGCGGAGAGGCACGGCTGGAGCTGACCGATCCGGAACAGGTGCTGGAATCCGGCATTGAGATCAAGGTCGCCCCGCCGGGAAAGGTCATCAAGAACCTGATCTCCCTGTCCGGCGGCGAGCAGTCTTTTGTGGCGATCGCCATTTACTTCGCCATTCTGCGGCTGCGTCCCTCGCCGTTTTGTATTTTGGATGAGATCGATGCGGCGCTGGACGAGGGCAACGTGCGGAAGTATGCGCAGTATCTGCGAAACTTTACGGATACCACGCAGTTCATTCTGGTGACGCACCGCCGGAGCGCCATGGAGGAGGCAAATGTGCTCTATGGCGTGACCATGCAGGAGGACGGCGTTTCCCGTCTGCTGCGTATGGAGCAGGAGGAATTCGCCGGTCTGGAGGAATCCGCTGCCCCGAGAGGATAACACGACAGGAAAGGATGAGTGGACATGGGTTGGTTTGGCAAGAAAAAGGATAAGAAAGAGAAAAGCGTTCCGTTCTGGCGGCGTGGCAGGGAAACCGAGAATCTGGTAGAAACAGATGCGCCGGAGAGCACCGAGGAGGCGGAGGAGATCGCTGCTGCTGCGCTGGAAGAACAGGAGACGCAGGAGCAGGACGAGATCGAACGTGCACGGCAGGCGGCACTGGAAGCTGCGGAGAAGTCCGAGCTTCGAAAAGAGGCCATTGCGCTGGCACGGCAGGCAGCTATGCAGGCATCCGGAGAAACAGAGGAAGCGCCGGAACAGGATGCGGAAGCAGAGGAAACGGAGCCGGCAGAAGCATCGGAGGATGCAGAACCGGCAGAAGAACCTGCGGAAGCATCAGAGCCGGAGGAAGCAGAGCAGCCGGAAGAACCGGAGGACATCTCCGGGGAATCGGAGGAGGTTCCGGAAGAGGAGCCGGAGAATCCCAAGAAAAAGGGCTTTTTCGCCAAGATTCGGGACGGTCTGCGGAAAACCAAGGATGCCATGATTGCTCGGATGCAGCAGGTGGTCAACACGTTCACCAAGATCGACGACGACCTGTTCGATCAGCTGGAAGAGACCATGATCATGAGCGACCTCGGACCGGAGACCTCCGTGGAGATCTGCGAGACGCTGCGGAAACGGGTGAAAGAGCGTGGCGTGACCGATCCAAGCCTGATTATGGGCATGATTCAGGAGATCATCACCGAGATGCTGGGCGAGGATCAGACGCTGGAGTATCCCACCAAGCCCACCGTTGTGGTTGTCATCGGCGTCAACGGTGCCGGAAAGACTACCACCATCGGCAAGCTGTGCCATCAGCTGAAATCCGAGGGCAAGAAGGTTCTGGTTGCCGCTGCGGATACATTCCGTGCAGCTGCCATCGACCAGCTGGAAGTCTGGACGCAGCGTGCCGGCGTGGATATCGTCAAGCACGCCGAGGGTTCGGATCCGGCATCGGTGGTCTATGATGCCATTGATGCTGCCAAGGCACGTGGCTGCGATGTGCTCATCTGCGACACTGCCGGACGGCTGCACAACAAGAAGAACCTGATGCAGGAGCTGGCGAAGATCAACCGCATCATTGAAACACGGGCGGAGGGCTGCCATCAGGAAGTGCTGCTGGTACTGGATGCCACCACCGGACAGAATGCTGTCAATCAGGCACGGCTGTTTCAGGAGGTTGCGAATATCACCGGCATTGTGCTGACCAAGCTGGACGGCACCGCCAAGGGCGGCATTATCGTTTCCATCCGCAATGAACTGGGCATTCCGGTGAAGCTGATCGGCGTGGGAGAAAAGATTGAGGATCTCCAGCCGTTCCACGCCGAGGACTTTGTCCGTGCCCTGTTTGTCCCCACAGAGGAGGAGTCAGAATGAATCGAATCGTGATCGCATCGAACAACGCCGGAAAACTGCGGGAAATTCGGGATATCCTACAGCCCCTTGGCTTTACCGTGGTCTCCCAGCGGGAGGCAGGCATCTCCATTGAGGTAGAGGAAAACGGCGAGACGTTCGCCGAAAACGCAGCGCTGAAAGCACGTGCCGTATACGAGGCACTGCACTGTCCGGTCATCGCCGACGACAGCGGACTGCTGGTGGATGCGCTGGACGGCGCACCGGGGGTACACTCTCACCGCTTTGCCGGAGAGGGCGCTACGGATGCAGACCGGAATGCGAAGCTGCTGGAGCTGCTGGGCGGTGTTCCGGCAGAAAAGCGCACGGCACGGTTTGAATGTGTGCTCTGCTATGTAGATGCAGCCGGAGAGACCCATTTCTTTTCCGGCACCTGTGAGGGCAGGATCGGCACAGCGCCGGCAGGGGAAAACGGCTTCGGCTATGACCCGCTGTTCTGCGTGGGCGACCGCACCATGGCACAGATGACAGAGGAAGAGAAGAACCAGGTCAGCCACCGTGCCAATGCACTGGCGGAGCTGGCACGATATTTTCAGGAAAAGTAAGGAGAATCACAGATGTTGACAAGCAAACAGCGTTCGACACTTCGCGGCATTGCCAGCAAGTATGAGACGATTTTACAGGTGGGAAAGGGCGGTATCAGCGAAGCACTGGTGCAGCAGGTCAAGGATGCGCTGCGGAAGCGTGAGCTGATCAAGATGCGTGTGCTGGACAACTGCCCGCTG
>ERZ779843.3563-NODE-3563-length-12968-cov-2.231704_pt1 | contig 12968 bp, 9 predicted proteins | sample MGYA00511560_ERZ779843 | MGnify/ENA primary metagenome ERZ779843 (study PRJEB29588, sample SAMEA2158062) | human gut metagenome | biome: human gut; feature: human-associated habitat; material: faeces | place: Denmark | collected 2008/2010 ... | reverse complement strand
AATATGGAAGATAAATTTTGCATACAAAACATGAATCTTTATTATGGAGATTTTCATGCACTGAAAGATGTCAGTATGAACATTCCGGCGAATGAGATTACCGCTTTTATCGGACCTTCCGGCTGCGGTAAATCCACATTTTTAAAATCGCTAAACCGGATGAATGATTTGGTAGAAGGGTGTCGGATTTCCGGTTCCCTTCAGTTAGATGGCGAAGATATTTACGGTGACATTGATGTCAATCATCTTCGCAAGCGGGTTGGAATGGTGTTCCAGAACCCGAACCCATTTCCAATGAGCGTGTACGATAATATTGCTTATGGTCCACGAACTCATGGAATTCACTCCAAGGCAAAATTAGATGAAATAGTTGAACGGTCGCTGAAACAGGCAGCAATTTGGGACGAACTCAAAGACCGTTTGAAAAAAAGTGCCCTTGGTTTATCCGGCGGACAGCAGCAGCGTTTATGTATTGCCAGAGCGCTTGCAATAGAGCCGGAAGTGATTTTGATGGATGAACCAACAAGTGCCTTAGACCCGATTTCCACTTCAAGAATTGAGGATTTGGTACTGGAATTAAAAGATAAATACACAATTGTAATGGTAACGCATTCTGTCAAGGCAGCCAGCACTGCCGGACGTGTTTTATTTATTCGAGATGGTGAGGTTTTCCACCAAATTTACCGTGGAAATGATACTGATGAACAGCTGTATCAAAAAATTTCTGATACACTGACACTTCTTGCAACAGGAGGTGATCGCCGATGAAAACAGGATTTTATCCGAAGCTTGCCTTCGATGGCATCCGGAAAAATCGCAGGATGTATGTTCCATTTATTTGCACCTGTATTGGAATGGTGATGATGTTTTATATCATTTCTTATCTGCACTACAGTGATACAATTGCATCTATGAATGGCGGCCAGATCATGCGCTCTACGCTTAATTTGGGCAGCATTGTAGTAGGTATTTTTTCCTGTATTTTTCTGTTTTACACAAACTCCTTTTTAATCCGAAGACGAAAAAAGGAATTTGGTCTGTATCACATTCTTGGCATGGGAAAACTAAATATTGCACGCATTTTATTTTGGGAAACACTTTTGACAGCAGTGATTTCTCTTGTTCTCGGCATAGGTTTTGGCATTTTATTTTCGAAGCTCGCTGAACTTGCCATGGCTCGTCTGACACACGCTCAGATTATTTATTCCATGCATATTTCACCAGACTCCATTTTATTTACACTAACTGTATTTGGCTGCATTTTTATTTTACTGTTTTTTAATACACTTCGTCAGGTTCATTTTTCAAATGCTATTACACTTGTCAAAAGTGAATCTGTCGGTGAAAAACCGCCAAAGGGAAATATCCTTTTAGGTCTTCTAGGTATGATTTGTTTAGCTGCTGCCTATTATCTTGCTGTAACAGTTGCAGATCCTGTATCAGCACTTGGCATGTTTTTTATAGCAGTTATTCTCGTAATCGTTGGCACCTACCTTATCATGATCGCTAGCTCTGTTTTATTCTGCAGGCTGCTTCAAAAAAATAAGCGCTACTATTACAAGGCAAATCATTTTGTGTCAATTTCTTCTATGGCTTACAGAATGAAAAGAAATGGCGCTGGACTGGCTTCCATCTGTATCCTTGCTACAATGGTTCTTGTTATGCTGTCCACTACTGTAAGCTTATACTTTGGTATGGATGATGTATTATCTAATCGCTATCCGTATCAATTTAATACGACTGTTTCTTATGATTCCTTCGATATGATGTCTGATGAAAATACAGCATCAATTCTCAAGCTTGCATCTGATGCGATGGATAAATATGAATGCACACAATCCAATGTTTCCGATTATCGGTCTGCCTGTTTTTACGGCTATTTAATTGATAATGACTTTGTATGCGATGCCAAGTTTGACAGCCATTCTGAAACAGCAAATTACCTTGAAGGCACAATGTTTTACTTCGTTCCTCTTTCGGATTACAACAAAATGATGGGCACAAATGAAACTCTTGCATCTGATGAAGCGCTGCTTTTTTCAACTCGGGACTCTGCTTATAATGAAAGCACTATTTCCTTTGAGCATGGCATGACATACACAATCAAAAAGCAAATTGACAAATTTAGACCTGACGGCAACTCAATGGCAAATATTTCTACTATATTTGTCTTAATCGTTCCAGACATTCATGCGGCAGTTGATGCCATTGCAGCATTGCCTGGTAATGAAAAGTCTGTTTACTTTTATTGGCACTATAACTTTGATACCAACTTAAATCGTGATGATCAGATTTTGCTGGCAAATGATCTTTCATCCACTATCTCTGATTTTTTCACACAAAGCTATAAACAAAACACAGGAATTATGCGCTGCCAGTTTGAAAGCCGTGCTGCTAATTATGAAGAGTTTTTAGCAGACTTTGGAAGCTTATTTTATCTGGCAATCGTTTTAAGCATTGTTTTCTTAATTGCCGCTGTTTTGATTATCTATTACAAGCAGATTTCAGAAGGCTATGAAGATCAGGCACGTTTTGATATTATGCAAAAAGTAGGCATGACAAAGCGCGAAATTAAAAAGAGTATCAACTCCCAGCTTTTGACTGTATTTTTCCTTCCACTTGTCGGTGCCGGCATTCATCTGATTTTTGCCTTCCCGATGATTAGAAAAATCCTGCTGCTGTTTAATTTAACAAATCTGCATCTATATACAATCGTTACGTTAATCAGCTTTGGAGCATTTGCGCTCTTCTACACAATTGTGTACCGCATCACATCAAATGCATATTATCATATTGTAAGTGGTGCCTCTAACAGCAGATAATCTTGACTTTCTCACAAAAAATGTGTATTCTCTTCTTAAATTAGTGTAAGAAAGGAAGGAAAATTTTATGGGTTGCCTTGGAAATATTATATGGATGCTCTGCGGAGGTCTTGTCAGTGCACTAGGATATTTAATTGCCGGATGTATCTGGTGCATCACCATTGTGGGAATCCCGGTTGGCATGCAATGCTTTAAGTTAGCTGGACTGGCACTTTTTCCGTTTGGAAAGGATGTTACATACGGTGGTGGACTTGGAAGCTTTTTACTAAATATCATCTGGGCCATTTTCTTTGGTATCCCGATTGCACTGCACTCTCTGTTATGGGGCTGCATCATGTGTATCACCATAATCGGTATTCCGTTTGGTCTGCAGCATTTTAAAATGGCAAAGCTTGCTCTGATGCCATTTGGAACAGTTGTTTATTAATTTTTTGAAAGAACCATGATTGATCAAGGCAATTTTATCATGGTTCTTTTTTGACTTTTCTCATTATTTAACATTATTTTTATACTTTTTAATTATAAATATTGTACAGTTTTTAATCTTTACTTTCTATTTTTCTAAGAGTATAATGTAGCCGAAATAAAAAAGAAAGGACTGTATCAGAAATGGCAGAAAAAACAATTTTTCCAAGAGAAGAAAAATCAGAAGCATTATTTAAAAAGATTTTATCAGATCCCTGGGCCTGTGAAAAGCTTCAGGAAACTTTCTGTAAATACCTTTTTTGCAGTGAAGATGAGGCTACACCACTCTCTGCACCCGATTTTACGCAAGCATTATTCAATGCATATGACAACAGAGATCTGTCAGCTTTTCTAATGGCAATTTGTCAGCATTCACTGTTTGACCTTTTAAGGAATTCCTATTTAATCCCATTTCGCTTTAACGCAGATGGCAAACAAAATCCAGTAATAATGACAGATGACAATGGCAACCTGCTCCCTGAATATAAAAAAGCATTCCACCAAAAAGAATATGAACATTTTCGTGAAGTTTATAACACTCTCCCAAATAAGAAAAATCTCTATCTGGCAAAAGCTTACTGCTACACACATTCGTATGACCCGGAAATAAGCGCATCAACGCAGATTGTTCTTCAAGAGCATACAGGCATTCTTTTAATTCGTGAGCTTCCTGACACTGTAAAGCAGCAGGAAACAGAAGCTCAGGCTTACTGTGCTGTCTGGGATTTAATGACTGATCTGGAAAAAGAACTCCCAATGGCATTTGTCTTTTATGGACAGGACACGCTTACTGAACATGACAAACGCTATGATGAACTTGGTATTTTCCTTCCAAATTCACACTTCTTAAAGCATCTGGAAAAACACGTTCAAAGAGCCGAGGAAATCATTTATGCAGCAAACTAATTTTACTGATATCATGGAAAAAAACCACATGGAAATTCCATGGCATGATTACACGCAAAATAATGGCAATATTTTGATCAACCAAGCCGGACTTATTGAAAAGGCATCTGTCATTGGCCGCGTTGGACTAATTATGCTATCCTGCGGAACTGGTGCTTGGCGCGTTCGTACTTCCATGAACAGGCTTTCAAAAAGTCTTGGTGTAACTTGTACGGTCGATGTCGGATTAATGTCGATTGAATTTAACTGCTTTGATGGAAAGGATTGTGTATCGCAGTCTTTAAGCATTGCCAACACAGGTGTCAATACTTCAAAGCTTTATCGAATGGAACAATTCGTTGACAGCTTTCCAAAAGAAGAGGTTCACTTAACTGGCGAAGAAATTCACAAGCGTCTTGATGAAATTGAACGAATTCATGCAATCTACTCTCCAGTTAAGCTCGGACTGGCAGCAGCTCTTGCATGCTGCGCATTCACTTTTCTTCTTGGCGGTGGACCTGTGGAAATGATTCTCGCCTTTCTCTGTGCAGGCATTGGAAATGTGATCCGAACAAAGTTGATTAAACATAACTTCACACTTTTCTTAAATATAGCTGTATCCATTTCCTGCTCTTGTCTGCTTTACAGTATACTGTTAAAGCTTGCGGAGATTCTTTTCCACGTCTCTGCACTCCATGAAGCCGGTTATATTTGCTCAATTTTATTTATCATTCCAGGTTTTCCGTTTATTACAAGTGGAATTGACCTTTCAAAATTAGATTTGCGCTCTGGTCTTGAACGACTAAGCTATTCGATTATCATTGTACTAGTTGCTACGATGACTGCATGGATTATGGCATTGCTGCTGCACCTGCAGCCGTTAAATTTTACATCTCTTAATCTTGACCCAATACTTCTTTTAATTTTACGATTACTCACAAGCTTTTGCGGTGTTTTTGGGTTTTCCATAATGTTTAACAGCCCCGTTAAAATGGCTGCTATCGCTGCTGTAATGGGTGCACTCTCTAACACTCTTCGTCTTGAACTTGTTGATCTGACTGGCATGCCAACTACCGCTGCCGCTTTCATAGGTGCTTTAACAGCCGGGCTGCTTGCTTCTCTTATCAAAAACTACAATGGTTATCCTCGTATATCACTGACCGTTCCTTCCATTGTCATCATGGTTCCTGGGCTTTACTTATATCGTGCTTTTTACAATTTGGGAACCATGTCTCTAGTCGATGCATTTTCATGGGGTGCTGCAGCGATTATGATTATAATTGCTCTTCCTCTCGGATTAATTTTTGCAAGAATTTTTACTGACCGCACTTTCCGATACTGTTCATGATTCATTTCTTTTTTTACCTATTGCACAAGAAAAAGACAGAACCGACAATCATAGATTGATACCGGCTCTGTCTTTTACATTTATCGAAGAATGATATAAACTGCATAAACTAAATACATTGCTACCATTGCGATTCCTTCTTTTCTGCTGATCTTTTTCTTTGTCGCTGCAAAAATCCATACAACAACTGAGAATGCTACTAAAATGATAATATCAATCACATTTTCGCGAATCAGGCTGACTGGATTGATTGCAGATGCAATTCCAAGGACCATCAAAATATTAAAAATATTTGATCCGACTGCATTTCCTACTGCCATATCAACCTCATTTTTGCGCGCTGCTACAACAGATGTAACAAGCTCTGGAAGTGATGTTCCAATAGAAACAATAGTAAGTCCTACAAGCGTCTGACTCATTCCAAGATCAATTGCAATGCGGCTTGCCGTATCTACAGTCAAATCTCCGCCAATTGCAATTGCAATTGCACCGCCAACGATATAAATGATGCTCTTAGGATATGACATTACCTTTAACTCTTCTTCGTCAAATTCGTCATTTGCTTCGACTTCTTTTCCCTCTGCTCTTGCCTTCATCGCACTTTTTATCATCAGTCCAATATAGCCTGCGAAAAGGATAAGAAAAAGGATTCCATCAAAACGGCCAAGCGTCATGCCAGTTGCATCACCGACTGCAATCATTCCAAGGCCAAGCAGCAATAATGCGCAGATAATTGAAAACGGAATATCGCGCGTTACTGTCTCTCTTTGCACATAAATTGTAGAAAGAATAGAACAGACACCGATAACAAACATCAAATTGAAAATATTTGATCCGACTACATTACTGATGGCAAGTGTATTGTTATCTACTAAAGATGCAGTTACACTGACAGCTGTTTCAGGAAGTGATGTTCCCATTGCTACAATTGTTAATCCGATAATAATGGACGGCACTGCCAGCTTCTTTGCTACGCTTGAGCTTCCCTCCACAAAAAAATCCGCTCCTTTTACCAAAAGTGCAAATCCTACTACAAGAAGCAGAATTACAACGAAAAGCGGTGCACTGTTGATGAAATCACCCATCATTTCCTCCTTTTTTATTCCGCAGGATCCACTATTAACAATTAAAAAAGACCCATGTATGCGTACACTAAAAAAACGCATACATGAGTCTCATTCTTTAAGATTTGCCAGGCAAAAGCCGGGGTTGTTGACAAACCACGATTATCGCGAACTACTCCCTCACGGAATATTATTTTGTTTTTTAATTGCTAACTAATTTGTTAACGCAGAATACTATACCATATACACCAAAGGAAAGTCAATCACAAATTTTAGCCATTCACCTTCGGGCTTTGCTGTAAATATTAACTTATTTTGAATTCCAGCCATCCGGCAAATATTTCTTTGTGTTTGCAATCATCGTGCAAAGCAGCTTGTCAGCATCATCTTTGCTGCAGGTAACAAGCGGATCACGGCGAAATGCACGAAACATAATATCGTAATCACATGTAAGTGCAGCCTTTAAGACATCCTCGTGGTTCATAACGTGCGGAAGCATCAGCTGTCTGATATCTTCTGTCAGATTTCCTGCAAATATAGGTGCGATGCTATCTCTTGAGAATACGGCATTTGTCTCTACTACTGCAGATGCTGGAAGATTTGGAATCTGACCTGCAGTATTTGGAATATTGACATTGCTGATCATGCGTGTCAATCCGCACAGTGCCTTGATTAATAAAATACCTTCCTCGCCTGATGGAATTAATTCAACCTTTTCCTCACCAAATACAAGCTTTTTACTTTTTTCAAGACGCTTCTTTAAATCTTCTTTTCTCCATGCAACAGTTGTCAAACCAAACTTCCATGAAGCGACAGTTTCTGGATCTTTTAAATAAATCGGAGGCATAAACTCTGCCAGATGACGATCTCCTGCTGCTGCAATCCAGCCATATTTCTTGAACAAATCAAATTTTACGCGATGTGCACAGGAAAAGGTTGAGTTCATCCAATTTTTATCTTTCTCCTCAAAACCTTCCTCAAAGTGCTTTTCTATAAAGCTGCGATATACTGGGAACAAATCAATTCCTTTATAGGATGCACTATCAAACCATGTAAAATGATTAAGACCAAGTACATTTACTATAATTTCATCTCGTTTGATATCAGCAATGCCAAGCTCACGCTCTGCAATTTGTGCCAGAAGTTTTTGTGTTCCAAATACTTCATGGCAGCAGCCAAATGCTTTGATCTGCGGAAATACGTGGTATAGGGTCTTTACACATAATGACATCGGGTTAGTATAATTGATAACCCATGCCTGTGGCGCATAATCGCGAATTGCCTCTGCGATTGTAACAAACATAGGTATTGTTCGCAGTGCACGTACCATTCCGCCAGGACCTGCTGTATCACCGACAGACTGATAGATACCATATTTTTCTGGCTCATGCACATCAGACTCCATCTCATCAAATGTACCTGGAAGAATTGAAATCACAACAAAATCACTGCCTGTCAGTGCCTCTTTTAGTGTATCCGCCACAATATACTTCCACTTGCCTACTGCCTCTTCTCTTTCGGATATTCCGTTTCCGATAATCTCATTTGCCTTTGCCGCTTCCTTGTCAATATCGTACAAAACGATTGTGCCGCCAAGTGCTGGTTCTAATGCCAAATCGCGCATAAATGTCCATGCCCATCCTCGTGAGCCGCCTCCAATATAGGCGATACGCAGATCCTTTACTGCATTATCCTTGTAAGTCATAGTTTTCCTTCCTTTCTGTCATCATTTTCTTTCTAATATGAATACAATACGGTGCCTGCCAGCCAAGCATAGCTATCCATCCTGCAACACACGCAAAACCGACACCTACTAGTCCGATTCGCGGTACAAGTAAAAATGTAAAAATAACACGAAATGTAATCTGGGTGAGCGTTCCATAAAGCGTCATCTTCATTTTTCCGACACCGCGCAAAAATCCCTGATGGGCGTTTGTAACACCTGGCAGCCAATAGAAAAATGCCATTACTGCAAAGTAGCGGCTTCCCTCTGAAAGCATCTGTTTGGAATCACCGAACAATCCAATCAGCTGCTTGTCAAATAAAAGAAGCACTGCACATATAAATACAGCATAACAAATCTCTAGCATAATACCGCTTCGAAAACCATCCTTAATTCGCTTTGGCTTTTTTGCACCATCATTTTGTGCTGTAAATGTCATCATTGCATTTGAAATACTTCTTCCTGGTACAAGTGCAAAATCTTCTATCTTGCCGACTGCATTAAATGCTGCCATTGCACCAACACCAAGCGTATTGATTGCACCCTGAATCAAAAGTTTTCCAAGCGGCTGACTGCACTGCTGAAGTGACGACATACCACCGTACTGTACTGTCATCCATATCAATCGCTTGTCTAACTGAAAATGCTCTTTCTTTAGATGAAGCATTGGTACACGAAAATAAACATAAATTACACAAAGCACTGCTGACACTGCCTCTGCAATCACTGTTGCCAAACCAGCACCAGCTACACCCATATGAAGCCCTGCCACAAACAACACATCTAAAGCTCCGTTTAAGACAGAGGACAGCACTAGAAAATAAACTGGCGTTTTTGCATCTCCGACACTTCGAAGCGATGCCGCATAAATATTGTACAGGCAGGTAAATGGCATTCCGATAAAAATGATGTGCAGATAACTTTCTGCAAGCGGCAATATATCAGTAGGCGTCTGCATCAGCTTTAATATTCCCTCGGAAGCAATCAGACCTCCCACAAGTATAACTGCTGACATCCCCATCACAAGAAGAAGTGTCATTCCTATCTCGTGCTTTAATTCTTCCGTTTTTCCTGCACCAAAGCAATTGCTCATAATTACGGATGCACCAATACATAGTCCTGTGACACCAAGAATCAGTAAATTCATGACTGGATCCGAGGTGCCTACCGCCGCAAGAGCATCCTGCCCAGCGAACTGACCCACCACAATTGAATCTACCATGTTGTATGTCAGCTGAAATAAATTTCCCCATATCAGCGGTATGGCAAATGCAATTAGCTGCTTCCATATTGTTCCTTTTGTTAAATCCTTAGTTGTTGTTTTCATTGATTTCTCCACCTACTGTAAAACTCGCTCGAATCGTTCGATCTTACAGCTATGCTCTTTTGTTTTCTTATCATAATTTATACCGATCAAAAGAATCTGCCCAGTATATTGCAAAAGCGACTGCGGATATTGTTTTTCCTTTATCTGGTTCAGAGCAGTCTGTGCGTTTTTATTCCATTTCAGTTCTGTTACTAACGCTGGATACTCGTTTGCATATTCTTTTTTTGGAATAAATACAAAGTCAGCGAAACCACGTCCAGTTGGCAATTCACGTATTGGTTTAAAATAATACTGCATTGCACTTAAATAGGCTATTGATAAAACGCAGCTCAGCGAATTTTCATTGTTATACTGTATTGCAGACACGTATTCGGTATGAATTTTTTCAATTTTTTCTGCTGTCGCTTCCTCATCCAGATCAAGCGTTGCATCTAATAATTCTTCTGAATCCTGCAAAAAAAGATTTAATTCACTCCATTTTTTTCTTCGGACTGCGAACAGCAATTCCTGGCGAATTTCCTCATTTGGAATATAGGCATATTGCATGTTCTGATTGTATGCCAGATAGCCCAAATGCACCAGAAGCGTCAGCACATCATCTTTATCTGCAAAACTAACCATATCGTTCTGGAATGAATTCACATTAATCTGCGTAGTCGCACCTGACAGCATTTCTATCACTGCAGACTTTAAACCATCAAAATTCATATTAATAAATGGTACAATTGACTCATATGTTCCTGTCTGAGACCAATAACTTTGAAAGCTTTTATTTATTATCACATTGACTACTGCATTCGGATTATACACATGATAGTCTCCTAATTCATATCCATCGTACCATCGTTTTACCTCACGAAAATCCACACCAAACTGCTCGCATAATTTTCCTACTTCTTCTTCAGTAAAACCGATGTATCTTGCAAGTACACCAGGTGTAATCATTGTAAACTGCATGAAATTATTAAGAGCAGATTGTGTTTTTAGCTTTTTGATTGGCAAAATTCCGGTCAGATATGCTAGTGCAATAAACTTCGTAGGTTCGCTCCCCTTGAACATTCCGCGCAAAAAATTAATATAATCCTGCAAAACAGCTTCATTAGCAGCCTCATCTCTAATCAGAACATCCCACTCATCAATTATTACAATAAATTTCACACCTGTCTGTGCATTGATACAAGACATTGCCCCATATGCAGTGCGAATACCATCTAGTAAAATCTGCGGATATATTTCTTTTAATTCCTCAATCACATGATAATTCAGATATGATACGGTCTGTTCTGCCGAACCAGCATCCATCATACACCATTGTATATCCAGATAAATCACATCATATTGATTCAAATATTTTTTGTAAGAATCACTCTTTGCAATTTCATATGATGCAAATATAGAATCAGAATCACAGCCTCTGCTATAATATGCGCAAAGCATATCAGCAGTAATGGATTTACCAAACCTCCTTGGCCTGCTGCTGCAAATCAAAGCCTGTTTTGTATTGATCACACTGTTTGTGTATGCCAAAAGACCTGTTTTATCCACATAAATCTGCGAGTTTACTGCCACCTCAAATGCGGCATTCCCCGGATTAACAAACCTTCTCATGCTGCGCACCACCTTTCTTAAAAACGTAATATCCCATTTTTTATTTTTGAAACCTTTATCTGAGATTATTTATCATATTTTGCCATGTAATTTTATTTTATCAAATTTTGAATAACTCGGCAATACAAAAACGGGCAGCTTTACGCCGCCCGAATTTTATCTTTGTTGTTTATATTATTTAACAGCCAATTGATTACTCTTAAACTTTAATAGCGCTATTTAATCTTCCTCAAACCGAAGCTGATCAAAATGTTCTATTATCCACCAAGTCATCTTCTTATTAATTTCATATAATTCCTGATACTGTTCTTTTTGTGAAAACCAAATCGTACACACAAGCTGATTTGCCAAAACTACATATGGAGCAGCCTTCCACTCTGTCTTTGTTAACTTTGCAACGCTGTCATATCCGTACAAAATATTTTTATAGATTTTGCACCACTTCTGCAACTTCTGATCATTACTCGCCTCAAAACTCTCTGATAAAATGGCTGTTGCTGCATAGCATGGATCGTAGATGCGAATATTTCTTTCTGCCAGATCAAAATCCAAAATGCTCCACTGCTTGTCTGTCATGAGAATATTTGATGGATTTGGATCGCGGTGGATAATCTGACGCGGAAGTTCATCATCACCACGATTAAATAACCCTTTTAATTCATTTAATTTTTTTTGAAGAAACAGCGCGTGCTCTGGAAAAAGCTCTTTTCCCTTTGGCAAAATCCATTCTGAAATATCATTTGACAAATTGATTTCTTTTGCCTGCATCTGCACATCTTTTAACAAAATCGACAGCTGCCCTAAAATTTCTCCGATAAATCGTACCTTGCTTTCCTCATTTGTTGTAGTAGCATCTGTATAAAAAGATTGTGCCGTCACTGCTTTTCCTTTTATACGCCTTGTCAAATAAAAATAAATTCCACTGTCAAATACATACTCTTCCCCTGAATTTGTTTTTACTGACACTGCTGTCAACAAACCAACATTTTCTAATGCCTTTGCCAGATTGATATGATTTTGCATCTCATCAAAATCAGAAGTGAATTTTAAAACAAAATCGTCTCCAATAAAAAATGCATTCTCACACCGCTCACCATTTCCTTCATAAAAAATATCTGAAACCAGTTCTTTTTCCAATCCCCAATGCTTTACAATCTCACTTACCTTTTTATGTGTCATCATACAATGCTTCCTTTCCGCTAACTTAATAGGATGCGGCTTTTTTGCCCGCCCCGACGCAATATATTCCGCAGGAGTGCAGGAAAACTCCCGGACAAATGCCTTGTAAAAACCTGCATATGTCAGAAATCCATATTTCAATGCAATATCAATTTTCTTCTCGCCCTGACTCATTTCATAAATTCCATGTAAGAGACGTCGTCTTATAATATACTGCATGACTGGCATTTTGACTTCTTTCTGGAATATATGGTAATAATAAAATAATGAATAACCTGCCTTTTTTGCCAGCTCATTCACACTGATTTCTGATGCCAGTTCTGCCTCAATCTTATCCAGACTTTGCTGAATACATGATCTGTTTTCCATGATGTCCTCCTGTTTTTCTTCTTTTTGCAGCCATTCTACGAATTCTTTTACCCCAGGCAGAAGTTGGTTTCCGTGGTAGATAACACCGTCCATATCACATATAAAGCCTTTTTTTGATCTTAAACTTTCCATAATTATTATCTCCTTTTATCTGTCAGAATTTTAAATACGTCCGAAA
>ERZ779843.3546-NODE-3546-length-13017-cov-13.800262_pt1 | contig 13017 bp, 15 predicted proteins | sample MGYA00511560_ERZ779843 | MGnify/ENA primary metagenome ERZ779843 (study PRJEB29588, sample SAMEA2158062) | human gut metagenome | biome: human gut; feature: human-associated habitat; material: faeces | place: Denmark | collected 2008/2010 ... | reverse complement strand
AGTAGTTATGGCTGTGGCTGAACTATTCTTTGCTAGAATGGCATATACTAGGGCACTAAAAGAAGGATTAGAGTTGCAATAACTCAATATGGTGGCATTAGCTCAATTGGCAGAGCATTAGGTTGTGGTTCTAAGGGTTACGAGTTCAAGTCTCGTATGTCACCCAATTCTGCTGTTTAGGTATAAACGTATCATAAATCTTCCTGTTTGGTTTGACTTATTCAGCAGAGTTATATTTTATCTTGAAACGGAATGCCGAGGATGTGGTTAGGTGAAAATCCTAAAGTGGAATGTAGGGTACGTTGCGTGACGAAGTAATGGGAGTAGGTGCGATGGCAGCTTAATTAAAGTGGAGGCCTCACTAATATATGTATGGCTGTACAGCACCGAAGGATTTAGACTGTCCAAAGCAACTGGCGTAATAAAGCATAAAATCCAGTGAAGACGTACGTGTAGGCAGTATGGGGCGGTAGCTCAATGGTAGAGCGCAGGTCTGAAGAGCCTGGCGTTGGAGGTTCGATTCCTCCTCGCCCCACTTTAATAGATTAAATAATTATTAGTAAGATGGACAATAACTTGTATTATATCTTAGGAGGCATCGCCTATGGTATATTTATCCTACAATTCATAATATCATGGGTTGCTGGGGAGTTCGATGTCGACGTAGACTTTGATGGTGATGCTGACTTTGATGTCAGTGATGTTGTATCCTTTAAAGGATTTATCCATTTCCTCATGGGATTCGGAGGGTGGACATCTATTAAGCAATTACTAGGTTATAAAGTAACCTGGATTGATTGGTTAATAGGATTCTTTATAGGTCTTGTGTTTGTATTTATGCTGTATCATTTATATAAGTTCTGTATGAAATTGCAGAACCTTCCTAAAGACGAACCGAAGACTAACTTAGTTGGCAGAACTGCTACTATCTATGTACATTTAGGTGAAGGGCGCCATTTGGCATCCGTGAACATAAGTGGAGCATTGAGAGAAGTAGAAGTTGTATCTCTTAATAAGAAGATATATCCTGTCAATGAGCCAGTAACGATTCGTAAATACGAAGACAATAAATTATACATAGATTAATACTAATTTCAAGACGGAAATGACATCATTAATTATCGTTGGTGTAGTTGTACTAGTTGCAATCATCACTATCATTGGGATTCTATCCCGCTACCGTAAATGTAAATCTGACGAATTGTTGGTAGTTTATGGTAAAACAGGCTCTCACAAAGAGAAAGTTAGCGAACGCGACGCTAAAGGTAATCTGGTTGACAGAGAAGTTGAAATTAAAACTGCCAAAGTTTATCATGGTGGTGCAGCTTTTGTATGGCCGATTATACAGGGTTATGAAGTAATGTCAATGCAACCGATTCAATTGAATCTTGTATTGAAGAATGCTTTGTCAGCTCAAAATATTCGTGTAACTATTCCTACTACTGTAACTGTTGCTATTAGCCAAGAACCGCTGATTATGCAGAATGCTGCTAATCGCTTACTAGGTGCTGATGATGACGTTAAAGAAAGTTTGATTTCAGATATTGTTTATGGTCAGATGAGGCTTGTTATTGCTTCGATGACTATTGAAGAGCTTAACTCTGACAGAGACAAGTTCCTAGCTCAAGCTAGAGACAATATCAATACGGAATTGAACAAACTTGGTCTTTATCTGATGAATATCAATATCAGTGACATTCAAGATGCTGCTCAATATATTGATAATCTTGGTAAGAAAGAAGAGACTAAAGCAAGAGCGCAATCACAAGCTGATATCGCAGAAGAAGAGAAGAAAGGAGCAATCCAGATAGCTCAAACTACGAGAGAGAAGGAGATTGCAATTGCAGCAGCTACTAAGGAGCAAGAAACTATAGTGGCTGAAACTAACAGGGAGAAAGAAGTTGCTATTGCTAAGACCACTAAAGAGAAAGAAACTCAATTGGCCGAGCAGCATAAGGAACAACAAATTGCTGTTGCAGAGCAAAGAAAGGAACGTGAAATTGGTGTGGCTACAGCCCAAACTGAAGAAGCATCCAAAGTTGCCGAGCAAGAAGCATTGAGAACTGCCAAGATTGCAGAGCAGCAAGCTTATGCAACTGCTAAAGAAGCAGAATTTACTGCCAAAGCTGAAGCCGCTAAGGCAGAAGCAGAAGCAGAGAAGGAAGTTCGTATGGCAGTAGCAGCACAAAACCAAGAAGCTGAAACTGTTAAAGCACAGCAGGAGAAAGAAGCTAAAACTGCACAGTATGAATCAGAAGCCCGTCAAAAGGCAGCTGAAGCAGAGAAAGCAGCAGGAGTAGCTGAACAGAAAGCTACTATTGAAGTTTCCAAAGCTAAGGGAGAAGCAGAGAAAGCTAAAGCTGAAGCTGAAAGAGTAGCTGGTACTTCCAAAGTTGAAGCTCAAATGGCAGTTGCTAAAACAGAGCAGGAACGTCAGGTAGAAGTTAATGAAGCTAAAGCTAAAGCTGAAGAAGCTAAGCTTAAAGCCGAAGTGATTATACCTGCCGAGAAAGCCAAAGAGAAAGCTAAAATTGAAGCAGAAGCTGTTAAGAGTGTAGCCATTCTTGAAGCAGAAGCGGAAGCAGCTAAAATCTTGAAAGCAGCAGAAGCTAAAGCAAATGCTACTAAGATGCAACTGGAAGCAGAAGCTGAAGGTACTAAGAAGAAACTTCTTGCCGAAGCTGAAGGTAAGAAAGCATCTTTAATGGCAGAAGCTGAACAGAAACAGGCAATGGAAATGGCTCCGGCTCTTGCAGTTGAACATATGATTAAATCAGGTATGCATCCTGAAGCAATCGTTCAATATGCAATGACCGACAGGTGGAAGGAAGTTGCCGAAGCCAACGCTAAGGTGTTTGAACATATCCAGCTTGGTAATGTTACTGTGTATGGTGATTCCAACACTGCTGGACAGTTCATGGCTAATATGGCTAAGAATCTTGCTCCGAGTTTGGAAATTGCCCGTAATTTGCCTATTGCAGATTCGCTTAAGCAAATAATCACTGGCAAGAAGCCAGAAGAATCACCAGCTAAAGGTGATAATTTTCCTCCTGTAAAGTAATCCTTTTACAGTGAATTTCTAAGAAGACTTACAGCATTGAGGTAATCATAAGCGATTGATATAGCATAAATAAGTCTTCTGTGGATTGGAGAGTTGGGTGAGTGGCTTAAACCAGTCCCCTGCTAAGGGACCGAACCTCAAAAGGGTTCCGCTGGTTCGAATCCAGCACTCTCCGCGCTGGCTAATAAGAGTTTGCGAAAATCATTATTAACCTAATTATTAGAATTATGGTGAAGGTATTAAATTCAAGAGAATTGAGGAGTATAGATTTAAAATCTATTCCTGATGCAGTTATCTTAGCTTTTAATACTTTAATAGTTAAGAACTGGAGTGGTAAAGCTTCTGAATTTAAGCAATCAGATGTAATAGCCTATGTAGCATCTGAAGGTTTAACTGAAGAAGAAGTAATTAAGAACCATTGGTTAGATGTAGAACCTCTATATCGAGAGAATGGTTTTGATGTGAAGTATGTAAGATGTCCAGAAGGCAATAAGTTTGTATTCTGGAAAGCTTAATAAGGTATACTGGATTCGACTAGTGGTTTAGGTCGACGCACTTTCGATGCGTAAACAGGGGTTCGAATCCCCTATCCAGTGCATTAGTAATGAATTAATAATTACAGCTTATGAAAGAATGTAACAAAGTATTCTTTGGCGAGAAGGGATTAACCCAAACTTCTGCCAATCACCTGGCTAATATAGCTAAGGAGACAGTGGAATCTAATAGACAAGCTTTAGATTCTGTAGGGTTTGTGAATGTCAATATTAGCTTGTTAAGTGGAGGTAACTCCAGAACTGTAAAGACAGGTAGAAATGAGGCATATCTTGATAATGTACCCACATTACTTCAAGAAGTTGCTAATATGAATGCCTTCTGTGCATGGATTCGTGAAGCTATTAAGGCTAGAGAAGAAGAACTTGAAATTATTAACAGGTACACTTGGGATGTATATGCTACAGATGTAGCTGGATTCAAGTTGGACACCCCGATTAAGGGTCATATCCTTACCGAAGAGGAAGCAATTGCTTCATTGAGCATTGCAGAACGTATGGAATATTACAGACTAGAAGCAGAAGCATCTGCCATTGGTAAGTATATTCATCCAATGCGTCCGTTTGCAAACGCCCGTAGAGCTTTAATGGATGCCTATACTAATCCTACTAAAGTTGAAGGTTCTGGTACTGACACAATCGTGTACTCGTATGACCCGTCTGTTAGTAGCGATAAGGTAGAGAATACATTCTTTGCATTACAGCAGAAACACAGAGACATATCAGCTAGACTTAATAAGATTAAGTTCAAGATTGATAAAATGGTAAAGGATTCTGAATATGAAGTCAATCAGGCTTATAAACAAGCTGTTGATAGATTCAATTTGGATGCCAAAACCCTGTCTCAACAATGTGAAACTTGGAAAGTTGAAGAACGTAAGAAACTATTGGAACTTAAGATAGTAATTCCTAATGAGTTACAAGCAACTTATGAGTTACTAACTAAGATTTCCAATCCAGATAAATAGGTGCTATAGTCTTGAATCTCATTGGATTCTAACATAGCTTTGCGTGAGTAGTATGAATTGCATCAAAGACTCTAGTCGATGCATTGTCGACAAATTAATCGTGTTCTGTATTTCATACAGGGACGATTTCCAGCATAATTAAGTATTATTAATTCAAACCCTGTCAGTCTATTGCGAAGTTACAAAATTCCTTTGACTTTGCCCTAGATAGCAATAGGCTGGTCTTTGACTTTAATCTTAATTTTGTCATAGTTGCAATTAACTACTCACGACTATTTAACACACTGCTATCTACTAAGGGTTAGGTAATCAGTCTCTCACACTGAAAATACGGGTTCGAATCCCGTTGGCAGTACCTCGTACATAATCCTTCCAATCAGGTAACTGGTTAGGCAATAATAATCATGTACACTCTAAGGCGACGTAAGGGATAGGAGCTTAGACGGTAGCTAGCACTGTAGTACGCAATGGTGGGATAGAAACGGCTAGCACCCACTTTCTATGAATTGCCATGTCCCATTTGGCACATCTGAATAGTGATTGTGAGTTGGACACACGATTACAGTAAGAGAATGACTCAGCTAGCGGGAAGGGACAATATCTGAATAACTGATTGCTAGTCCAAGCATAGGTTTTGAGGGTAGGTTAAGCAAGCTTCATGGTGCATTCGTTCAGTGATTAGGATGCCTCACTGTCTATGAGGAGACCACGGGTTTGAATCCCGTATGCACCGCTTTCTTTGATTTACAAAGGAGATGTCAGCACACTTAGTAACATCGTCTCCTGTTTATGCCACCTTAACTCAATTGGTAGAGTACCGCACTTGTAATGCGGCTGTTTAGGGTTCGAGTCCCTAAGGTGGCTCGATTGTAATCCTAGATGATTACAGTTAGATTATAAATTACCACACAGAGATGCTTATTGAATTTAACATGTTAGATGTAAGTGTAAATGAGCAGTTTTAAAGAGAAATTAAGTAAGAGTGGACAAAGTGTACTTGATGCAAGAGCGCAGAATCTGTATGAATTGGCTAAAATCGAGGAAGACAGATTTGTTCAGGATTGTAAGTTGAAAGTACTTCGCATTCAGGGAGAAATCAACAAACACAATGACCTGGCTGTTAAATCAAGAGACTCTTTGAATCCGGGAGAAGGACTGAATCCGGCTGAATGGGTAAGAACGAGACATGAATTGGCACGTAAACTGCGTGTTGCAAAGATTGAACTTGCTCTAGCTATGCAAGTCGATGCAGAAGAATTTCCCGCTGATGCATCAGAATCCATTAATTTGGATGACGCTGCTGCAATTGTAAATGAGTAATTTATGGGAGCAGGTAGTTATTCTAGAATTGCTTATGATGTAGAGGCCAGCAGTAGAGGTTTGTACACCTCTACTAGGGATGAACTCTTTAGTAGCCATGCCATTAATGCATGTAATACTGCTGCATCGCTTAACAACAATGTTAGGCAGTATAACACGCAGATAAGGCAAGAAATGGTTAACGTGGGTGTTCGTGAATCTCGTGATTCTAAAGAACATCCTTTCTCTACTCCGATAATCATTGCGCTAGACGTTACTGGTTCAATGATGGACACACCTTATGAAATGATTAGAGACCAATTCCCTAAGATTATGGACTCTCTCATTCAACTAGGTGTACGTGACCCACAAATCATGTTTATGGCAGTTGGGGACCACGTTTATGACCGATATCCAATTCAAATTGGGCAGTTTGAGTCTGATACAGCTATAATTCTTGACACTTTACAATCGTTCGTGATTGAAGGTGGAGGAGGAGGTAATAGAGGCGAAAGCTATCTACTAGCTCATATTGTGGCAGGTTATCATACTGAAACTGATTCCTGGTTTGAAAGACACACTAAGGGATTCCTATTTACTATTGGAGATGAACCAAATCTCGATAAGGTAGAGGGGTGTTACTTAGAACGTGTTCTAGGATATCAAAAAGGTGCTAAAACCATTACTTGTCAAGAAGCTCTTGACAAAGCAAAGGAACAGTACCATGTATTCCACATTCACATTACTAATGCCAGTCATGGCTCAAGGGTTGCTGAATCTTGGAAGACTTTACTTGGACAGAATGTATTAACATGTGCATCTGGAGAAGTAGACAAGGTGATTGTCACCGCAATTAAAGAGAACTATGAGGAGCCTGCTGAAGGTTTAGCTCCTAGTGCTTCTGTTAGTCAAGAATGGCAAGATGTGCCGTCTGATAGTAATGACAAATTTTATTAAACTGAAATGATTAGTATTGTATTAGGAACATTCTTTGGAGACGAAGGTAAGGGACAGACAGTTCACAACTTATGTAACAAGTACATAGGTAAGCGAGAGTCTGTATTAGTAGTCAGGTTTAGTGGTGGACATCAAGTAGGACATACTGTAAAGCATGGAGACATGATGCACACCTTTAGTAACTTTGGCAGCGGAACCTTACTTGGAGTGCCGACGTATTGGTCCGAATACTGTACTGTAGACCCAATTACCTCTATGTTAGAGGGTGCAGACTTAGCTAAAATGGGAGTTCGTCCCATTGTTCAGTATCACCCTCACTGCCAAGTTGTAATTCCCTTCGATGTCTATTCCCAAGTTAATAACGAAGAGAACTTACGACATGGTACTGTAGGTACAGGGTTTAAAGCTTGTTTGGACCGAGTTAAGGCAGGATACAGCTTAACAGTTGTAGATTGTATGAATCCTTACATACTACGTGAGAAATTAAATGCCATAGTGGATAACTATTACAACATGTCTAGTAAATATCCCTCGATAGACCTAGACAACTGGTGTAGGTTAGCACATGCTTATTTCTTACATACAGGTACGGTTAATGAAGATTGCTTGTTAAACTATGACAACCTAGTGTTTGAAGGTTCACAGGGAATATTGCTTGACCAAAGATTCGGCATAATGCCTTATTGCACTCCGTCTAATACAACTTCACAAAACGCTTACGAGCTGTTGCGGAAAGCAGGCATACGTAAAGAAATCCAAACTTGTTATGTAACTCGTCCTTATATAACAAGGCATGGTAACGGCCCATTTCCTTCTGGAATGTCTGTTAGGGATGTCGATGACCCTAATAATAAGTTCAACGATTTCCAGAAGACGCTTAGGGCTATTGATTTCGACAAAGACCTATTCGCACACAGTGTACGCATTAACCGTTCATTTAAAGTTCCTTATAGGAATGAACGAACGGAGAAATTGTACGTATCACATTGGGATGAAGCATCTGACGCAGAGCAAGAAATGCTAGCGAATTTATGGATGTCAATACAACCCATGATATTCGATAAGTTAGTTTAGGAGTCTTCGGACTCCTTTTACTGGGCTATGGTGTAGTGGTAGTCACACAAGGTTTTGGCTCTTGTAGCCCAGGTTCGAATCCTGGTAGCCCAACTACTAATTATTTCAGTTTAAAATAGAATTTATCATGAAGTCACTAACAACACTACTCTTTGAGAACTGTTAATTGTGAGTAAACATGGGCGTTCGGGGCCCGTATCTCAATCGGTTAGAGAAACTGGTGAGTCTTTGTTTATAGGGACGTATCCCCTCTGCCTTATACGCTGTTGAAAGGGTAATAGGTTACATGTGGGTTCAATCCCCACCGTCCCCACTCTATGAACAATAATAATTATCCACAACAAAAACTACGCGGAATGAAACGGAAGTATGAAGCCGTTCAAGCACGTGGTGGTAAGTGTGAACGATGTGGTTATTCTGCTAATTTAGCAGCTCTTGACTTTCATCATCGTAATCCTCTTACTAAAGAGTTTCAGATAGATATGAGAGTATTCTCAAATACTAGTTTAGATAAAATGAATTAGATAAATGTGAATTACTCTGTGCTAATTGTCATAGAGAGTATCACTACCCTGATTATGACATGTCAAATGTAACTATTTTAATGAGTTCTTGTGATAAAAACTCATTTAGTTCTGAATTTGGCAGTGTCTGCCCTGTATGTGGTAAACGATTTCCAAAAGTGACTGGTAAGACATTCTGTTCTAAGGAATGTAGGGAAGTTAATAAACACTATCCTACTAAGTCCGAAGTAGAAGAGCAATATAAACTACTAGGAACATGGGAGAAAGTTGCATCACATTATGGCATTTCTAGGAGAGTGATACAAAGAATACGAGCCAAAGATTCAAATCAGGAGGTTGTCGGTTCAAGTCCGGCCGGGCCCACACAGTTAATAGTTGAATCGAATGAGTAAGGTAGTAGGTAGCATTGACGGCTACGATGTCATTTATGTGGAAGGCAAGAATATGATATTCTGTAAGAATACTATATTACCCTTTCCACTCATTAAAAGAATTATCAGAGGAGGTCTATGTAGGGAAACAATCGAAGAGAAGAACCTGACTATCACTCAAGACGGTTCTATTATTCAACTTGGTTGTTTAACTACAACAAGAGAGAATTGTGAGGCAATCATTAAAGAAGTAAATAAGATTAATAAACCTAATTAAGTAATGGCAAAGAACATTATTCCGCAAGGAACTACAGCTGCTATTAAGCAGAGAGTTAACAAGTACGAGGAAACTCAGAAACAGAGAATGATTGAAGTGCTCCAAAGCAACGTGAAGTATGCTGATGCTCTGGGATTCATCGAAGGTGAAATCAAACAGTCCAAGAAAATGGCAAGTTTCAAATACTCGCTGCTTTGTTGGAAACCGGACGGTGTATATCAGTTGAACAGAGCAATCAATGAAATCTTCGGTTCTGCCGTTAGTAAGGAGGATAACAGTCCTTCTGGAAACAGCAATATTGATACCGTAGACGTTGTTCTGGCAGACGGTTCTCGTACCAAGGTTCCGTTTGGTAAAATCAGCCTTGAAGAATTGGGAGAAGATTCTGAAATCAACATCAACTATGACAATGACCGTCATTTGCTCCTTATTAAAGGACAATGCCAGTTCAAATACCAGTCATTGATTGATGATATTGTTGACAGAACTAAAGAGCTGTTAGCATCGGAGTCTATCTACAAGAATCAAGCACTGGAAATCAGCAATCTGTCTGAACCTACTATCATGACACTTGCCGGCATTGAGAAACAATTCATGGTTCTTTCTAAGAAGACTGAATTTGAATTGCAACCGCTACGTTCAAGAATCTTGTATCCGGAGAAATGTCTGGCTAAAGGTATTCCATTGAAGTATGGTTGTTTGCTGGAAGGTAAATATGGTACAGGTAAGACCTTGCTGGCATTTAAGCTGGCTAAAGATGCTGTGACAAACGGCTGGTCATTCGTGTATTTGAAGAATCCTTCTCTTCTTGCAGAAACTCTGCGCATGTGTAAAGTTGTTGACCGTTCGGGTCATGGTGTTGTCGTATTTGTTGAAGATATTGACCAAGTAACTAGAGGTAACAGAGATGCTGCAATGCAAGACATCCTGAATACTCTGGACGGTGGTGATACCAAAGATATGAACGTAATCACCTTGTTCACTACTAATCACATTGAATTGATTGAACCTACCTTCTTGAGAGGTAAGAGAATCGGCTCTGTGATTACTATGGACTGCCTGGACGCTGAAACTGCGGAGAAATTCATCCGTTCTACCTTCACCGCTGAAGAAGGATATACAATCGACGATGATTTGAGTGAAGTATGTAACTACATTCAAGAAGCTGAAATTGCTCCGGCATTTATGGCTGAAATCGTTGAATCAACCAAATCCAAACTCATCTTTACAGAAGAAACCCATGTAACATCGTTCCATATCAAAGCTAGCGTTGAATCTTATCAACGTCAACTTGGACTCGCATCCAAGAAAGCTGTTGTGGAAACTCCGGCTGAAAGATTGGTAAATGCTCTCAAACTCGTTCTGGGTACAGAGAAGCTTGAAGCAATTACTCAGATGTGTGAGTATGAGTGGGAACTTGACCGTAAGGACTATTCTACGGAGAAGAAGGACAACAAATAAACCTTGGAGGGCGGGAGTAATCTCGCTCTCCTTTTATTAACAACTAAATGAAACATTTATTGGTATTCCTATTAGTCTTATTAATGTCTGCAACTAAGGTGGATAACACACCTAGAGACTTTCATGTAAGTATAGTAGGAGAAGAGAAAGTAGAACAATTTGAATCCAAATTCCCTCAAATAGTTAAGGACGAAGCTGTGTATATTGCATATCTCCAGCGATACTATAAGGGACATGAAGATGAATTTATCGATTTGATGAAGTAACAATGGGGTAGTGGCGTAACGGTAGCCGCGTTGGTCTTAGGAACCAATGAGCTAAGCTCGTGTGAGTTCGAGTCTCACCTACCCTACTAGATTATTAACTATTAAATGTATTTAATTATGGTAGAAACTTTGAGTGAGCTACTTGAAAATGCAGCTAACGTAGCAGAGGACAACGGTGGTAAGCTTTCTATAGCAAGCGCAGCAGTATTAATTGCTGAAGCTTACGAGTTAGGAATGGATAAGATTGGTAAGGCAGCTCACAGCCCTGCCAGGCGGATTATTCATATATAAGAACATAAGGAGACAAAGCCAGACTAGCCGGCAGTTAAGCATGTAAAAGAATCTGCTAAATGTGGTTTAAAAGAAGCTAAGGATTTTGTTGACACTTATTGCGATTACGTATTATGAGGTGGTTGTATCATATCCTAATTAATTGGATAGACTTAGTAAGAGATTGATATGGAAACAGCATTAATGATTACTGTAGTCATTGCATTTGTGGCTGCATTAATAGCTATGTTACTAACTATATGGGATTGTGACTTTAAATGGGTTAAGATATTCTTAAGTATAGCTGCTATAAGTACTATAGGAATGATAATTGTAGTTACAATCAAGGTCATGATGTCAGTATAAGGGTATGGCTTGATGGCGAAATTGGTAGACGCCCCAGATTTAAGCTCTGGTGTCCAGAAATGGACGTGTGGGTTCGAATCCCACTCAAGCTACTAATAATTAAAGGAAGGAGGATTTATGAAAGAACTATTAGAAGAATTAAAGAAACAGTATGAGGGCAATAGCGTCATGGAAGCTGTTGTTGTATCTATAGAGAAGGCATATAAAATCGGGTATTCTGAAGGTTTTGCTGCTGGTGAAGAAGCAATGAAGAATCTAATTGACAAGTTAACATCACCTACAATATCTAATTAATATGACTATAGAAGAGTTCCTGCGTAAAATAGTTGAGATTGATTTAACTCAAGCTCAACACGTGTTCCATGATTGGGATGCTGCTCTGGAGAATTATGCTATTAGGTACAAGAAACACGGTTCACCCAATGTAGTTAGGTTATTAAAGATTGCCAACTCATTGGGTGAACTTGTTGATTTATATAGGGGAGTAGTGCTAAGAAGATATCCAATGACTATAGCTTCGTTGAATAGTAAAACTGCCAGATATAATGAGTTGATATCTTACTATAACTACAAAAATGGGCAAGAACTAACCTTGTTTGAAAGAATAAGTAATGGTTCTACCATGGAAGAGAGATTAAACTTTGTATATCTAATGTCTAAAGCCGATGCATTACAAGGAGAAACTACTGACCGAAGGAAAATCCTTCAGAACCTCAGAGAAGGGAAACTCTATGACTCCTCTAATCAAATCTGACCAAGAGCATGTCTTGAGTCCTATAAATCTTAGCGATGTAGAGGTAGGTGATATAGTATTCTGCAAAGTTAAAGGTAGATACTATACTCACTTAGTCAAAGCTAAGGGAGACAGAGGAGTTCTTATAGGCAACAATCATGGTAAGATTAATGGGTGGACCAAATCCGTATTTGGTAAAGTAACTAAAATACTATAACATGAGTGAACGAAGACTTAAACTTGGTCATAGGAAAGAGTATAAACGTAAAAGCAAGCATACTCGTAATCCAAGTTACTATCCTAGACACCTTACTAAAGTGACGCTAGCTGATTTTGATGCTGATTTCAATTTGAGAGTGTCTAAAGAAGTAGCAGCGCAGAGAGGATATGGTAGAAAGGTATTAGACAAAAGTTGTCATATAGCTTGGGACCACAGTTATGGATACGTTAAAGAATCCAGAATTGTGAAATTCATAGCCAAGTATGTAGGTAAGCCTTATAAAGAGCTAGCCAAAGCCTGGAATGAGTGGATTAAGCCAATTAAGAATACTGACAAAACTGAATACCTAGACGACTACTTTACTGATTATAGGTGGAGACAGGCGTTCTTTAGAGTTGATGATAATGGATTAGTACAATCTGTTGAGCAGACTCCTAGAGGTCGTCGATACAACATTAGTACTAAGCAATGGAAGGAGAACAGGAATCATGCTTTGCCCAAGTTTGGTAAGATTGCTAAACCTCATGAAGCAGCAGACTATTATGATTACTGTTATGGATTTGCCAATTCTAATCCTGACTCCAATGGAACAGACTCTGACTTTTATAGACCGAGGTTG
>ERZ779843.3544-NODE-3544-length-13024-cov-3.597270_pt1 | contig 13024 bp, 9 predicted proteins | sample MGYA00511560_ERZ779843 | MGnify/ENA primary metagenome ERZ779843 (study PRJEB29588, sample SAMEA2158062) | human gut metagenome | biome: human gut; feature: human-associated habitat; material: faeces | place: Denmark | collected 2008/2010 ... | reverse complement strand
ATAATATTTTGTAAAACAGCTACTATAAAAAATTGCTTTTGCCAAATACATCTTTTACTCTATGTTAACGTTAATCTCCCCATGATGAGCAGATTGGACAGAAAGTTTATATTTTTCTTTAAAAACATCAAATTTAAAATCCTATCTGATGTCAAACAGCTACAAAACGAGAAATGTCTGTAAAATATTCTTTTGCAAAAGCAGTTGCCGAATGTACTACATATTACCTGTGGTCAGTAAAAAATAGGCAGTAGTTCAAAATGTGACAGGAGAGTTACATAAAACAAAAAATACCCATCCTTTTCCAGGACGGGTGTTCTATATTCTAATGTTCAAAAATATTGCCTCCGTGGCAGTCAATCGTCACGGTTAGAGGGAATTCATCAAATATCAATTCTTTTACCGACTCACATCCAAGATCATCAAACGCAATCACTTTACAAGAAGTAATGTGTTTGCATGCCAACGCACCGGCTCCACCAATTGCACAAAGATAAACTGCCTGGTTCCGGATAATCGCATCAATTACTTCCTGGTTGCGCTCCCCTTTTCCAACCATAGCCGCTAGACCCATGTCCAATAATTTTGGAGCAAAACGATCTGAACAAGTCCAGTAAAAACAGACAATAGTAAAAAAAGGCCTCCTATGGTAAACTTAAAGAAATTACCATAGGAGGTTTTATTATGCCAAGAAGATATCAACATATTAAAGAGTATGAAAAAGAGATAGAAAGTTTGAGAAAAGAAGGGTATACAAGCAGGGAAATTGGAAATAAATTAGGCTTTAGTTACAAACAAATGCGCAATTACTTCTACCGAAGTAATGTTATGCAAAGAAAAATTCAGGCAGGAATATCGTTGAAACGCAGAGGCAGACCTCCGAAGGACTGTGTTGTTGGCCAACAGGATAAAGTTGCGGAACTGAAATATATCCTTGCGCGTAAAGATGCAAAAATTAAGTCATTGGAAATGGAAAATGAACTAATGCGGGATTTTCTCTGGCTCACAGAAAGGAAGTGAGGACAAGCGTAAAATATATGGTGATTTACCGACATAAAAATAAGTATTCCATTAGCGAAATGTGTCGCTTCTTCAAAGTATCAAGAAGTGGATATTACGGATATGTATCTCGAATGGGTATACCTGCATGGGATCTGCCATTGGCAGAAAAAATACGAGAATGTCAAGAAAAATGCGGCAGAACCTACGGTTATCGCAGAGTACATATATGGCTTGAAAGAAATGGTATTTACCGTAATCCTAAGACAGTATTACGTGTTATGCAAAAATATGGCTTGCTGTCAGTGATCAGAAGAAAAAAATACCGTAATTATGGAGAATATCTGCATAGATATCCCAACTTGCTCAACCGAGATTTCAATGCTGAAAGACCAAATCAAAAGTGGGTTACAGATATTTCATACATACACACAAATCAAGGCGTACTGTACCTATCTATCATTAGAGATTTGTACGACAACAGCATCGTTGCCTACAAAACAGGAACAAAGCAAAATGTAAATCTTGTTTTGAGTACAATCAAAGCTGCCAAGAGAAAAGAGAAGCTTACTGCACAGCTGCAACTCCATAGTGACCAAGGCTTCCAATACACATCCCAAGCATATCATCGCTTGATTCAATCATATGGCATAACACCCTCAATGTCAAGACGCGGCAATCCGTATGACAATGCTTTAGCAGAAAATTTTTTCTCCATACTCAAAACAGAGTGTATTTACCGAGCCAAACTTCAAACCTATGAGGAGGCGAACCTCCTCATAGATGAGTATATCCACTTCTACAACAACCTGCGCATCCAATTAAAATCAAAACTGACTCCGCTTGAAAAACGAAGTCAGTATGTTGCTTAGAATTTAATATTGACTACCATAGTAGCCTTTTTTGTTCTGTCCTTACAATTTGGAGCAGTTTATTAAAGCGGAGCCTGTTTTATTTTCTAAAATAGCCCCTAACCTGGTTTATTATCAGGTTAGGGGCTATTATGGAAAAGAAAGAGAATAGAAGAGATAAAATTTAAATGCTATCTGAATTATCTTTTTTTACATAATAACAGTGTTGCAGCTCCTGCTATTGTAAGTACTACAATTCCAACAATTGGAACACAATCACCTGTTTTTGCTGCATCTGCTTTTGGCATCGTAGATTCTTGTCCCATTTGGATACCATTGTTATCAGCAGATGACGTTTTATCTTCGATTTCTTCTATTGAAGTCAAACCTTCTATTGCGGTTTGTAGATTTGCTACTGCTATATCTACTTCTTCTTGGCTTGCGTTTTCATTTGCCATTACTTCATTCGCTTCCGCTATTGCTGTTTGTAATACTGCATAGCTTTCTTCTGTGTATGCAGTTGCGTCAATACTATTGGCTTCTGCAAGTACTTCTTCCAGGATGGATTTATCTGCTTTGTATCTCAGATTCAACATTGCTTTTAACAGGTTGTCCGCTGCTTCATTTACTTCTGTCTGCATAGCGTCTCCATCTTCATATACTGCCTGTGCCGCTTCTAATGCTGCAGTGAATTCCGCTTTGCCTGTTTCTACATAACGGTCAAGTTCCGCGTTGATTCCGTTTGCTGCTTCGATTAAGGATGCCAATGTTGTTTTATCCCCTGCTACAAAGCCTAGTTTGTGAATTTCGTTCAACAGGGTTTTCCATGCTTGGTTAATTGTTTCCTGAGTTGCATTATGATCTGCTGCTATTGTTTTTGCTTCTTCCAATGCTTTATCAAAGGACTTTTGTACCGATTCGATGGCATTGTCATATTCTCCACTTGCTTTTGCATTTTCTGCATAGGTAATCACAGCATCTAGGATTGTTTTATCTGTATCGGATGGTTCAGCATCCTCTGTTACATAGCCATCCGCAATCGAAACTACTACTTTTCCATTCTGTACAGCAAAATCATATCCACCGGATACTAATTCAAACTGTGCTACTTCAATTCCATTATGTTCTGTCATTCCCACAAAAGTAACACCAGGAATTGCTGTAAAGCCTTCCATCTTATCAGCAGAAACTGGTAAATACAACGTAGAAGTTGTGTTTGCTGGAATTACTGCGTGATAAGTAGACAGTTGATTCTGGTCAGAAGTCCAATTAGATTCAATCAGACCATAATAAGAATCGTATGACCCATTTACAGTATTAATTCTGTTTTGATCATTGTATTTTTCTCCAGTATCCAAAGTTGGTTGCAGGATAATGTGTTTAAATCCTGGATTTTCAATATCGGAATCAATTCCCACCATATATTGGTACATCCATTCCGCAACAGAACCGTAAGAAAAATGGTTAAATGAATTCATTTCTTGGTCGCCAAATCCATTTTCAGGATCGTAAGAGTTCCAGCGTTCCCAAATCGTAGTTGCTCCTGCTTTTACTTCAAATAACCAGGATGGCATAGAATCATTCAATAACAAATCATAAGATACATCAGAGTATCCAATATCGGTTAAAACAGGTGTAATTACATTAGAACCTAAGAACCCTACCGACAACGTATTTTCACCATATTTGGCACGGATACTGCTTGGGTCTGGATCTTCATTTTTAACATTTTTTACCAGTAAACGGATCGCTTCATCTTTCATTTCGTCACTAGTATAGTAACCTAATTTTAGCATCCACAACAATGCAGTTTGGGAATTATCCTCATATTTTCCACCTTTGTTTTGCATTACTGGGCTACCAGTTCCAGATTTAATCACCAATTTATCTGCTGGTTTGTTATCGGTTGCAAAACGTCCAATGGTAGTCCAATCGGTACCATTTGAAGAAACTTCAATCGTATAATCTTTTGGATAGTTTACACAAACACCTGTCTCCATGGATTTATCATAGTTACGGCAAGTAATACCAATCTGGTTAAAGGTTTGTTCCTGACCTAAATCAACTGTAACTGTAATTGGATTTCCAGTGAGAGTATTTCCACCGTTATTCACAGAAGAATAACCAGTTTCTGTGTTGCCATCGGTTAAATAAGCATTTCCCCAAGAAGTACCCCAATCAAAGGTGTTGGAAGCTTCTACGGATTTACCAAGAGCATAGTTCTCTCCACCATCTTTGGATACATTGAGTTCCATCATTTGTAGGCGGTACTCATTATCATCAGAAGCACCTGGTCCTGTTCTGGAAACAGTAAACCGTACATATTTAGCTGTAGTTTCATTAAAGGTATTGGTAATGATATTGCTAGTACCAGGATTATCTGTAGTTGGTTGTTCAAAAATAGTAGGATCTAATTGTGGCTCATCATTAAAAGAAACATGAGTATTTAAAAAGGTTTGTTTCAAATTTTCGAAACGTTCGCTATAATAGCTTTGTTTTTCAGCATCTCCTAAAATACCTGCCATTTGTTCCATTAACTGGGTAACATAACCATAATAGTAATCCGCGATTACTTCATATCCTGTTCCCTGGAATGCAAGCCAGTCACCAAAGCCATTTCTCTGGATAGCCGGTGCCTGATAGGCAGCTCTTTCATTATTTTTCAACCAATCCATATAGTGGTTCATTTCTTCCCAATTGGTTTCTAAAATAGAACGGTCGCCTGTTTGCTGATACAGTATCCATGGATAAATCACCTGGATATCACTCCATCCAGAAGCCCAATGGTTAAACCATCCTGATTGGGAAGTAACCGCACCAGGATAGCCCTGCTTCATTGTCAATTCAGAAAGCATATCTTGATAACCAATCATAAAAGATGCGGCATCAAAATTATAGATACCAGTTTGAGCGAATACTTGAGCATCCCCTGTCCATCCTAATCTTTCGTCACGCTGTGGGCAGTCAGTTGGGATGGTGAAATAGTTGCTCAACTGTCCATATAAAGCGTTTAAGAATAAGCGGTTAACATCCTCATTATTGGTTGTAATATATCCAGTTTGTTCACTAACCGAAGAAAGTGCTCTGGAACGCATGGAATAGATGGTTACATCCTCCGTTGCGGTAATTTGGACATACTGGTAGCCGAAGAAAGACATCTTGGTCTGATAAGTTTCTATCGCATTGGTGGCAAAGGTATAATGTGCTTCTGAGCGTGCGGAACGCAAACTCTTGGTATATAAGGAACCTTTTGGACCATTTGCCTGGAAAGCTCCATTTCCCACAGAACTGCCGTCATTGAGCATTTCCGCAAACTTCATGCTTACAGTTGCTCCTGGAACAGACTGGAAGCTAATTTCAGGAATCGCAGTCATATTCTGTCCAATATTCACAATCATGGTCTGACCTTTTTTCAGGGTAATGCCATTTTCAAAAATTGGTTGTCCTTCTGGCACCTGTACAAAACCATTCTGATACAGTTCATCCTCAGAAGGTTGATATGCATAATAGTTATCTACTGCAATTTCCCCACCTTCATATTGGGATTCAGCAGCTTCCCCTGTATATAAGGTAACGGAAACTGGTTGATGTTCAAACGCATCTACAATTTGTCCAGAATCACCGCGGCTGGCAACAATTTGCCCAGGATATTCTGTTGTAGTAATGCCAGTTGTTTGCAAGAAAGAATTCTCTACACGGCCAGCATCGTAATCTGTTACAACATCTCTCCAGTTCTGACCATCATCTGAAACCTGGATGGAGTAAACCTTTGCATAGTTTGGGCAAACCCCATTAGTAACAGAGGCGATACCAGTACGGCAATACAGTTTTAAAGTTGCTAATTCAGTTGGTTGATCAAACGCAAAATCCACTGTTAAAGGTGGATCTGAATGGAAGGATTCCAGTCCTTCTGTTCCGAGGATAGCGGAAGTATAACCATAGTCTGTTTTGGTTCCATCGTCACCATCTGTCATATTGGAGACATTCCATTGATCCCCTACTTCCTGGTTGCTGCTCACTGTTGCAAGCTTGCCTTTTACAACATTGTTGCCTGTAGTATCCAGGGCTTCCAGTTCCATAATCTGCAAACGGTTTTCTTTATCGTTGCTGGTTGCTGGGCCGGTTTCTGAAACTGAAAGGCGGAGGTGTTTGGTGATTACTGGATCAAATGTATTCGTGAGAATATGGCTATCTGTCTGTTCTTTAGAACCGGAAGAAAGCCAGTTACTATCATCGTAACCCACATTTTTATAATCACCCAATTCAACTTCTTTACGAGCATCATAATCTTCCCCATAATAAACGCCATTTACAGTGATTGGTCCGTCCAGTGTTCCCTTCCAATCCTCTGTGTTGGTAGTAATTTTTTTCTGCTGCTGGTTGCCATCTTTATCGGTATAATTGATTACCATCATCGCTTTTACTGCTGGCTGTCCAGAAGTGCTTCCCATAGAGCCTTCGCCTTTTCCATTGTTCCAGCCAGTGCCAGCCAAAATGGAAAACGCAAATGGAGCATCATCATTTAAATAAGAGGTAACATCATAGGTTTCATATCCAATCGTGGCAGTCCCATTTCCATAACCAGGGTTCATATGGTGGTATGTAGTGGTTCCATCTTCATTTATTTTTCCTACTTTTTCCCCATTGATATATGCCTCATATACCCCCATTGCGGTAATATATAAACGGGCGGAGTCTACAGTACCATCCACTGTTTGCTCTGTGCGAAAAATAGGTGCTGCGGAACTTACTGGAAGTTGGATAAACTCTGCGGCATTCCAATCCTGTTCATTGGTAACACCTGTTTCAAAATAAGCTGGGTCAGAAACATATGTTTTACCTTGTTCGTCCCAAACAGTTACCACCCAATTGTAGCCTGTAGCGGCATCTAACGGTTCTCCGTTATAGAGAATCCCAGTAGAAACGCCATCATCTACTTTACCGGTTGTCCAAATTGCTTTGGAACTATCACTAGCTTTATAAAGGTTGATTTCATATGCAGCCTGTTGCTGACCAATCAGGTTGGATTCCATTCTCCAGCCAAAACGCAGGGAATCCATATCAATCCCAATTGGATTTTCACGGTAGTTGGTGGTAGTATCCACAATGCTGGTTAGCGCAACACTGTAGTTGGCACCTGCTGCGTTTGCAACAGTTGGTACCGCAACCGTTGCCATTAAACAGGATGCAACAATGCATGCCGCCAACTTTTTTACAAATTTTGAGTTCAATTTCCTCTCCTCCATTTTTAAATATTTATAACCTTAGGTTTTTTAATTGATCTTAAATCCCCTATTGTTACCCTCCAAATACGCCCTTTATCAGTATAAAAACTATATACAAATAGTATAGTTTAAATAAACTATTATTGAATTTCTACACCTTCAATATTTGCTACAGCTTCTTTCAGTTCTTCTTTTTCGGAATCAACTTCATCTGTTTCTTCTGTTTCTGCTGGAGCTTCTTCTTCCAACAGGGCACGCATAGATAAGCTAATGCGTTTTTTGTCCAGATCAATTTCCGTAATTTTAGCGTCTACTTTTTGGCCAACAGACAGAACATCTGCAACTTTTGCAATATGCTGGTTAGCGATTTAAGAAATGTGAATCAAACCGTCAACACCTGGAATGATTTCCGCAAATGCACCAAATTGAGTTAAAGAAACGATAGTTACGTTTACAACCTGGTCAACCGCATAATTGTTTTTGAAGATTTCCCATGGATTATCTTCTGTTTTTCTGTAACCCAAAGAGATTTTTTTCTTTTCTTCATCAATATCTTTTACATATACTTCTACAGTATCGCCAACTTTAACAACATCGGAAGGATGTTTGATTTTAGTCCAAGACAATTCTGTGATGTGGATCATACCGTCAACGCCGCCCAGGTCAACAAATGCGCCGTAATCGGTCAGGGATTTTACAGTACCAGTATAAGTTTTGCCAACTTCTACTTCACTCCAGAATGCTTCCGCTTTTGCTTTTTTTGCTGCATTCAATACCGCTCTTACAGATGCAACAGCACGTCTGCGGTTTGGATTTACTTCAATTACTTTGAATTCCACTTCTTTTTTCAAGAATTCTTCTGCGTTTTCTACACGATGGTCAGACAGCTGGGAAATTGGAATAAAGATTTTAACGCCATTGGTCAATACCAAAGCACCGCCGCGAACAACATCGGTGATAACACCGGATAAAGTTTTATCTTCATCTTTTGCAGCAATGATTTCATCAAAACCTTTTTCAGCATCCAAACGTTTTTTAGACAGGGTAACAATACCATCCTGGTCATTTACTTTTAATACAACCAGATCAATCTCATCACCTTTTGCAACAATCTCTTCTGGTTTTGCGTTTGGATCATCGCTTAATTCAGAAGATGGAATAAAGCCAGACTGTTTGCCACCAATATCTACTTGCACTTCATTTTTGGCAATAGAGGTAACAATACCTTTAATTCTCTTTCCTGTATATAGTCTTTCTGCCTGTGCTTCTGATTGTTCCAGCAGCTCGGCAAAGCTCAGTTCCTCTGTAGGCTGATCTTTAATAATTTCACTCATGGTTTCTAGAACCTCCTTAATGATATAGGAAGGAGTAGAAGCTCCTGCTGTTATGCCAACCCTTTGGGCGGACATAATAAGACTAGGGTCAAGCTCGTCCTTGGTTTCAATCAGGACGGCATTGGTGTACTGCAAGCACACCTGCAACAGTTTCTTAGTATTCGAACTGTGGCGTCCGCCAATCACAACCATCAAATCAGATTGCTTGGCAAGCTCTATAGCTTCTGCCTGGCGCAAACTAGTCGCATTACATATTGTATCAAATATTTTGAGATTTGTACATAGGTTTTTCGCAATTTCTACGCATTTTTCCCATAAAGATACTTGAAACGTGGTTTGTGCTACCATAGCAGGAGCTTTTTTCACAAATTTTTCAGTATTTTTTAGTAAATCTTCCAATTCTTCTGGGGTCTGGAATACAAAACTCTCCCCTACACAATGCCCTTGTATTCCCTGTACTTCTGGATGCTCAGGATTTCCCGCAATCAAAATAGGATGGCCGTTGGAAGATTCCTGAAAGACAATCTTATGAATTTTTGCCACAAACGGACAAGTTGCATCATTATAAGTAAGCTGATGTTTCTTTAAAGAATGATAAACAGATTGTCCAACGCCATGGGAACGGATAACGATAGTCTCATCTTGGAAAGCCTGCTCTGGTTTCTCAATAATGCGCACCCCTTTAGTAGACAAATCCGCAACCAATTGGGGATTATGGATAATAGGCCCCAAGGTACAAACTTTTTTTCCTTGTTGGATTAAATCATAGACCAGGTTGACACCACGGTCTACCCCAAAACAGAAACCAGCTGTTTTTGCTAATTTTATCTGTGTCATAGCCCTTTTCCTCACTGATAATGCAGTTCCGCAATATGGTCCATAATCATTCGGCTGGCAGCTTTAATCTCAGCAGGTGCTGGTTGTTCTCCCAAATGAAGATCTTCACTGGGAATTGGGGTTCCATAACGGATGGTAACTTTTGTTCCAGGACGGTGTTTTAAGGTACTATAAGTAATTGCCGCTGGTACTACAACAGCGCCGGTTTTACAAGCGATCATTGCCGCACCGGATTTTGGCTTTAACAGTTCCCCTGTTTTGGAACGGGTCCCTTCTGGAAATAAAGCCAGAATCTTTCCCTCTTTAATTGTTTCCAAAGCCTGGTCAAAAGCAGCAGTATCCCCTTTCCCTCTAGAAACAGGAAATGCTCCTAATTTACGAATAATAGGAGCCAAAATTGGCTTATGGAACAACTCCTCTTTCGCCATAAAAGTAAGCCTGCGTTTTTTTAGTTTCAATGCCAATAATGGAGGATCCAAATAAGACTGATGGTTACACACCATAATAAAGCCATGGTCTGGTACATTCTCTATCCCTTCTACTTTAATCCGGTAAAAGATAGGGAACAACACATTTAATACTTTCTGTCCAAATTCATAAAAGCCCATAATTGATTCCTTCTGTTAGTTCAATTTATTTTTTACTAAATCCAATAAAGCCTGGATGGATTGCTGTAAATCCAAATGGGATGTATCCAATAAGACAGCGTCTTCCGCCTGTTTTAATGGTGCTATTTCCCGATGCGAATCATTGTAGTCCCTTTGTTGAATATCCGTTAAAACCTCCTGGTAAGAAACAGCCTGTCCTTTTTCTTCCAACTCCTTACAGCGACGTTTAGCACGTTCCTCTGCGGAAGCAGTCAAAAAGATTTTAACATCGGCGTTTGGCAATACCACTGTACCAATATCACGGCCGTCCATCACCACATTGTTTTTCTTTGCCATATCTTTTTGTAAATCCAACAGGAACTGGCGTACTTTAGGGACGGCAGAAACAGCGGAAGCGGCCATAGAAACCTCCGGTGTGCGGATCAGGTCAGAAACATCTTCTTCTCCCAAAAAGACCCGTTGCTCCCCTTGAATAAACTTCAGCTCAATTTGAACATTTTCCACATTGAAAGCAATTGCTTCTGCATCCTGTAATGAAATTCCATGCCGAATCATGTATAATCCAATAGAACGATACAACGCACCGGTATCTACATAGATATATCCCAATTCTTTCGAAGCTGCTCGGGCAATCGTACTTTTTCCAGCACCGGCAGGTCCGTCAATCGCGATTGAAACCATTTTATTTCTTCCTTTCTTATTCCGCATTTAACCCAGCCAAATAGCCAGTAGACCATGCGATCTGTAAATTATACCCACCTGTATAAGCATCTACATCTAAAATTTCCCCAGCAAAATATAACCCTGACTGTATCTTAGATTCCATTGTTTTAGGGTTCACCTGGGAAACATCCACTCCACCAGAAGTAATAATCGCTTCTTCCACTGGGCGAAACCGTTCCGGTGTCAGCTCAAAATGTTTGAACAAATAGCATAGACGCTCTCTCATTTCACGGGTAATCTGATTTCCTTTTAAATCAAACGGAATTCCACTGCGTTTTGCCATAACAGGTACCATTTTTGCCGGAAGCAATCCACGCAACAAATTAATAAAATCCTTGTTGGATTTTTCAGAAAAATCTCGGATGAGCCTGGCATCTAACTGTTCTGGGGAAAGTGCTGGTTTTAGGTCGATTTCCATCTGATATTTTCCTGACTGCATCTCCCTCATATGAGAGCTTGCGGACAGCACTAATGGTCCAGAAATTCCGAAATGGGTAAACAACATCTCTCCCATTTGAGAATAAACAACCTGTTTTGAACCTGTTTTTGTCACAGTTAAGATAACATTCCGCAGGGATAGTCCCATCATTTCCTTGCAGCCATCCTGCGGGTTGGTTTCAATTGGTACTAAAGAAGCAGTTACCGGTGTAATACGATGCCCCAATTTTTCGGCAATCAAATACCCATCCCCTGTGGAACCAGTCCTTGGATAGGATTTTCCTCCCGTTGCGATCACAACAGCATGACAGGGAATTACTTCCTCTGTCGTCGTTTTCACACCAACAATTTTATTTTTTTCAGTCAGTACTTTTTTTGCCCGTTTATGAAGTAGTTTAACTCCACAATCTTTGCAATACCGTTCCAAACAGGAAACAATATCGCCAGCACGGTCAGAAACCGGAAATACACGATTTCCACGTTCTGTTTTTAAGGGAACGCCAAGGCTTTCAAAAAAAGAAATAGCGTCTTCCGCACTAAATTGGGAAAAAGCGCTGTACAAAAACTTTCCGTTTTTCGGGACGTGGGCAATCAGATTTTGTAAATCACTGTTATTAGTAACATTGCATCGGCCTTTTCCTGTAATCAGTATTTTTTTACCAACACGGTCATTTCGCTCTAATAGGACTACCTGTTTGCCATACATTGCAGCTGTACTGGCAGCCATCAAACCTGCTGCCCCTCCACCAATTACTACAAGATCTGCCATCCGAATAACTCCTTTTAGATGTCTTTGTTTTCCATCTTCTCTCTATTCTTCGCATATACTTGGTATTCATCCCAAATATACTCTAATTTCTGATAGGTAGTGGAAATTTCTTCTCGCTTTTTCAATCCAACAGCAACCACTAAGGCATTAACCAAACTCAATGGTGCCACTAAGCTATCAATAAAAGAAACCATATCACTTCTCGCCAGCAATAAGCTATCCGCTTTTTTTGCCAAAGGGGATTTAGGACTATCTGTAATTGCCACAACCGTACCGCCGCAATCTTTCGCATAGCGGAACGCTTTTACTGTATTGTTGGAATATCTAGGAAAACTGATTCCGATCAATACATCTTGTGGTTCAATTCGCATAATCTGCTCAAACATTTCACTAACGCTGGTAGTCTGCACCAAACGGACATGTTTAAACATCTGATTAAAATAAAACCACATAAAACTGGCTAACGGAGCTGCGCTCCTAGTACCTATAATATAAATAGTTTCTGCGTTTACAATACTGTCTACCGCCCGTTCAAAATCTTTCCGGGATGTTTCTTCCAATGTTTTACGGATCTTTTCAATATCCAGATTTAAGACTTTATCCAGTACATCATCCTGGCCAATCTGTTCATCAGTCACTTGGATCCTCTGTACAGAGGTAAGGCGGTTGCGAATCATTTCGTGCAATGCCTTTTGCAGTTTTGGATATCCATCAAAACCAATCTCTGTTGCAAAACGCACTACTGTGGATTCGCTGACGCCAACAGTGGCGCCTAATTTTGCAGCAGTCATGAACGCTGCTTTATCATAATGATTGAGGATATAGTTGGCAATTAATTTTTGCCCTTTGGAAAAACTGCCCATATTTAATTCTATTAGTTCCAGCAGATCCTTTTCCATCACATAACCTCCCAAGTTTAATCTTATTTTATTTTAGAGGTTTTAAGAGAAGATGTCAAGGAAAAACCTGCGAAATTTGCAATTTATACAAAGAGCTTCATTCATTTTTCATTTTATATTCCTGATATCAAAAGAAATATTTCCGTTTATTTCTATGTTTTTTTAATGATCCACTGTTTTTTTCCATAACGATATGCAATTGATTTTTCATAATCATTCAACGAAACCGCAAGAGATATTAATCAAACTACAAATGGAGTTGATAGAGAATAGAACATCTATTATCAGCTAAGATAAGTCGCGATTCAAATCCAGTTTTCATGAATTATAATTATATACTA
>ERZ779843.3536-NODE-3536-length-13057-cov-4.423781_pt1 | contig 13057 bp, 10 predicted proteins | sample MGYA00511560_ERZ779843 | MGnify/ENA primary metagenome ERZ779843 (study PRJEB29588, sample SAMEA2158062) | human gut metagenome | biome: human gut; feature: human-associated habitat; material: faeces | place: Denmark | collected 2008/2010 ... | reverse complement strand
GGACATAAGAAATAGTATGGGCGCAGTGATATATTTTATGTGCGAAGTTTGAGTAAATTACTAAGACTTCCCATACCTCAAATTGATATATTCCCATAAGAAATATCAAGGCATGCTCCGATTTATGCCGCCGGAATTTTTCGTGATTTATTTTGACAGTCATCTGTTTCCCGGATACATGAAAAGCCCGATGCATAATGCACCGGGCTTTTCACAGTAACACTCAAAGGAGTGGTCATGAAACAGAGGGAGCTGCCTCATGACCGAAAATGAAAAAAATGAAAAAGAATCTATAACAAACATTAGTCAGTCGGCTTATTTATTGTTGATAAATTCATTATAAGAAGGAGTTGTGTTGTAATATTGTTCAATTTATAAAAAAAGTGTGAACTTTCCAAACTGGCACGAAAAAATAGTCAAAAACACGGGAAAAGAGCATTAAAGCCATAGAAAGGGCAAAAACAGCGTTTGACTTTTGATCTCCGCCTTGCGACTTTTCAATATAAAAAGGAGTTCTGAATTATCTCAAAACTCCTTTGAAGTCATACTTTCATTATTGTAAAAACAGGATGCCTCGTGCTTTTATCATTCCAAAAGTCGGATGCTTTGCTTCGGACTTCATGCCTTCATCATTCCAAAAGTCGAATGCTTTGCTTCGGACTTCATGCCTTCGTCATTCCAAAAGTCGGATGCGATGCATCTGTCAGGCGTGTATGTTAAGTTTCCTATCTCTGACCGTACTTTACCAGAATGTTCTGAATACGCTCGGTAGGATTCAGTAGGTCGCTGATGGACTGATCGTGATTTAAGGTATCGATCAGAAGAGCGACATACTTGCTCATGTCAACGGAGATGTAATAGTCTCTGGACAGAAGCTCCTGTGGCTGGTATACCAGATTGGTGGTCATAACACGGTAGATCAGACCCTGCTCTACTGCTTCGTCAAACTTGTCCATACCATTTGTGAACAGACCGAAGGTGGCTGCTACGAAGATACGGTTCGCTTTACGGCGTTTCAGCTCTGTTGCTACGTCGATCATACTCTCGCCGGAGGAGATCATATCATCAATGATGATGACATCCTTGCCCTCAAGGTCAGCACCGAGGAACTCATGGGCGATGATCGGGTTACGACCGTCGACAATCTTGCTGTAGTCGCGGCGCTTGTAGAACATTCCGACATCGATGCCGAGAACGTTTGCATAGTAAACGGCTCTGCCGAGAGCACCCTCATCCGGGCTGATTACCATCAGATTCTGTGCATCGATCCTGATGTCAGGCACATTCTTGAGAAGCGCCTTGATGAACTGATAGGTTGGCTGAACCGTCTCGAAGCTCTTGAGAGGAATCGCATTCTGCACGCGAGGGTCGTGTGCATCGAAGGTGATAATACTCTCAACGCCCATCTGTGTCAGCTCCTGCAGTGCCAGAGCGCAGTCAAGAGACTCTCGGCTGGAACGGCGGTGCTGACGGCTTTCATACAAAAATGGCATCATAACAGTGATACGTCTTGCCTTGCCTCCGACAGCGGCGATCAGACGCTTCAGATCCTGATAATGATCGTCTGGAGACATGTGGTTTACCTGACCGCATACCTTGTAGGTCAGGCTGTAGTTGCAGACATCAACCAGTAAAAAGAGGTCATCGCCTCGAACAGACTCGCGGATCAGTCCCTTGGCTTCGCCGGAACCGAAACGTGGACAAACACAGTCGATCAGATAAGAATCCTTGCTGTAGCCGGCGATGGAAGAAGCTGGTGCTTCCATGCGGGAACGTTCCTGACGCCATTCTACGATGTAGTCATTGACACGCTGTCCCATTTCCTTGCTGCTTTCCAGAGCTAAGATTCCCAGATTGCCAACAGGTATTGTTTCTGCCAATTTGTCATGTCGTTTCATGTTATGAAATCCTCCATTCTTGCATGTGAATTATATAGTTTTCGGGGTGTGATTCCGGAACCTTTTCAGAGGTCGGATGTCATTCCCGATAATCTTACAGAAGTTATAGTAGCCGGTAAAACGGGAGAAGATACGCTCGCCGTACCGGTCGTGCAATTCCTGAAATGCCAGATTCGTAGACAGGATCGTGGATCTTTGCTGCAGGTGTCTCTCTTCAATGAAGTGATAAAGCTCGGAGGTTGTAAAGCTGTTGGTAAGCTCTGTTCCGAGATCATCAATAATGAGAAGATCACTGTGGATCAGGTAGTCCATTTTGACCTGAATCTGTTCGCTTTCTTCTCCTTTGCCAAACCTGCCTTTCTCTAAAATATCAAATAGCTGTAAAGAAGTCAAGTAAACGACCGTGTGACCGGAGTCCAGAAGCTCCTTGGCAATGCAGTGAGTCAGGAAGGTTTTGCCGACACCGGTGGGACCGTAAAATATGAGATTATCGTATGCATCGTCAAAATGCTTGATAAAATCAAGACAGATATCCCTAAGCTTCGTGATATTTTCCTTTGGAGTTAGAGAAAGATTATCATCAACGGTTGTGTCATCGTAGTAATCGCTGCGGAATGTATCGAAATTCTCCTCCAGTAAAATATCGCTCAGATTCGCATTGGCATAGAGGAAATCGGCCTGTGCCTTTGTCAGACAATGGCAGGGCTTGGAGCCGATGTAGCCGGTATCGTGACAGTCCGGACAGCTGTAGATCGGAGAGAGATAGTCACGGGGATATCCGTGCTCCTCCAGAAGATCCTGCTTCTTCTCGGCAAGCTCTTTCATATGGAGCATATACTGTGCCGCAGTGGAAGAGGCGCTGTCCGGCTGAAGAAGCTCGCTGCGCGCCTGCTGGAAGGAAAGATGGATGATCTCTCCCTGCAGCTTTTCAATCTCCGGGATTTCTTTGTGAATGGATGCTGTGCGCTCATCAAGGATCCGCTGATTCTTCATGCGTGTACGGTCATATTTTTCCATGATATTGCCATACTGGCTTGCTGAGATACCCATGCTATGCTTTCCTTTCTTATTAGATGCTGTGATGACGAAGCTGATGACTCCTGCATTATGATCTGACATCTGAGGCGATGATCCCTTACGTCATACTAGACATGAAGAAGCTGCTTTTCGAGCGCGTCGGCCTCCTTCCGGGACAGCCCATGCTGTACCATGCCCGACTTGTTGCCGTGCTGTGCGGCTGCTGCCTGTCTCTTTGCGGCTTTCTCTCTGGCAAAGTCCTCGTCTGCCTTGTGAACATCCTGAAGTGTGTGGACGCCGGTGCGATACCAGCGCTCAAGGATTCCGTCAGCATACTTGAAATCGCCGTGCTGAAGCTTTAACATTGTGCGGTTGCATGCCTCAAGGATAACGCTCAGATCCATTTGCCACTGGTTCTGCCAGCGGTCAACAAATTCCCTCTCGATAGCGGCGAGCGTGCGCCCAAGTGCCATAGATTTGGAAATGGCGGTGTAGGTTGCATTGTACTCCATAGAAGCATTCTGCGCATCCTCGGTGGTCTTGACACCCTTCTCATCCCAGGCGAGTGCGACCGTCTGGATATAGGAGATATTAGTCTTGCCGAGCCCGATACAGTATTCGTACAGATGCAGTATCAGCTCGGAAGAAAAATGAAGTGTATCATATAAATATGTAACAAACTCTAATTCCTTCGGCTTGATCGGATGCCTGAGATAACTCTCAACGATATCGCATGTCCAGCAGAAATCATCGTTGCCGGCAAGACGATTCATCTGCTCGGTTGTTACGGTTGGTGCCGGAAGCTTGTCTGCGGAGGCGGTCGTGCTGCCGGTGGCTTTTGAAGCGGCAGGGGAAGTATGTCTGCCTGACTGCTGCGTGAAAGCCTGTCCGTCGGTCTGAGCTGCGGAATCTGCCGGGGAAGTACGTCTGCCGGCCTGCTCTGCGGAATCTGCCGGGGAAGTACGTCTGCCGGTCTGCACTGCAGAATCTGCCGGTGGAACCGGTCTGTCAGTCTGTGTTCCGGAAGCTGTCACTGCAGCCGAAGTATCTGACTGCTTCGGAGAAGCAGCGGTCTTTGAGGAAACGTGCTTTGCTGTGCCGTTCGAAGCAGCCTCTGCTTCTGCGGACTTCGACGCGTCTGCCTTATCGGTGGAACCCCTGACAGAGGTACCGGTCACTGCTTCGGCTCTGCCGGATGATTTCATGATCGGTGTCATCGTACTTTCAGTGTGTGATGCGCTGCCGGTCATCGGTGCAGCCGTATCTGTCATAAGCTCATCCGGATTAAGAACATCGATGCCGAGGATTTCAGAACCGTCCTCACTGCGTGTGATGCGTAAAAGACCCTGCTTCTCCCAGTAATTCAGCGCGCGGATGATATCCTTCTCGGTATTCTCCATCTGGTCTGCCAGCGAGGAGATCGACAGATCGTCCTGTCCTGCCTGAATACATTTGGAAAGGTAAAGATACACCTTCACATAGCTGCCGTTTGCTCTGAGCATATATTTCTCGATAAATGTATTGTGAATCGAAGTGACCAACGGGATATGGTTGGAACACAACAAAATATTATCCATGAAAATCCTCCGTTCTCAGCGAAATCTCCGCAGAAATCCCGCATTCTGTATCAGTCTGTACCCTATAATAACACAAAGAAAAAAACTTGCAAACACCGATAAACAGTGGATTTGTGTGGATTTAAAAATGTGGATAATGTGAATGAAAATTAGCGCCTTCGACGAAAACCCCATAAATTCATAGGTTTTTACCAAAAAAATTATCCACAATAATTGTCGACAGTTTTTGACAAAAAATTGTGGATAATGTGGATAACTTATTTATTTACCAGATCTTCTCCGATAGATACTACGTTACCGGCACCCATAGTTATCAACAAGTCCCCGTTGATACATTTTTCTGATAAAAATTTTTCGATTTCTTCAAAAGAAGGAAAATAGTAGGCGTCCTTGCCGAGCTTTTTGAGTTCTTCCTGCAGCGTGCGGGAGGAGATATCGCCCGGATCTGCCTCGCGTGCGGCGTAGATGTCTGCCAGCACGACATTCTCTGCCTGGGACAGTGCCTGTGCAAACTCCTTTAACAGGGCACGGGTTCTTGAGTAGGTGTGTGGCTGGAATACGCACCACAGATGCTTGTGTGGATACTTCTCTGCAGCAGTCAGTGTCGCTGTGATCTCTGTCGGATGGTGTGCATAATCGTCCACGACAGTCACTCCGTTGAAAGATCCCTTCAGCTCGAAACGGCGCTCGGTTCCTTCGAAAGCAAGAAGTCCCTTCCGGATGGAATCCATATCAATGTGGTAATACTGTGCCAGCGCGATGGCGGACAGTGCATTGGCAATGTTGTGGCGACCGATCACATGCAGGTCGATGTGCGCCTCCTTTGTGCCGTTGCAGATCAGGTCGAAGTGACCGTAGCCGTGCTCGTCGAAGCTGATATTATCTGCGAAGTAATCACATTCCTTTGTCAGACCGAAGGTGATCACCGGGCAGTCAAGATTGTCGGTAATCTCGTCAAGTGCAGGAATCTCGCCATTAATGATCAGCACACCGTTTGAAGGGAGCAGCCCGGCAAAGCGGCGGAAGGAATGGCGGATATCGTTGATATCCTTGAAAAAGTCCAGATGATCCGCATCAATATTTAGGATGATGCCGGCGGTCGGATGGAATTTTAGGAAGCTGTTCGTATATTCGCATGCCTCCGTGATGAAATCGTCCGAATGACCAACGCGGATATTGCCGTTGATCGCTTTGAGGATGCCTCCGACAGAGATGGTCGGATCCTTCTGTGCCTCCAGAAAGATATGCGATACCATGGAGGTTGTCGTTGTCTTTCCGTGCGTGCCGGAGATGGCGATCGCATTCTGATAATTCTTCATGACCTGACCGACCATTTCTGCACGTTCCATCATAGGGATGCCCATTGCCTTGGCTGCCTTAAATTCTGGATTGTCCGGGTGAATGGCTGCCGTGTAGACAACCAGATCGATGTCATTTGTAATATTTTCGGTGGACTGGCCATATATTATATCGATACCAAGTGACTGCAGATGATCCGTGATCTTGCTTTCGTGGGCATCTGAGCCATGTACCTGAAAACCGTAATCGTGCAGAAGCTGGGCAAATCCACTCATGCTGATGCCGCCGATTCCGATGAAATATACATTTGCCGGATGGTTAAAGTCGATTTGATACATAATAAAAACCACGCCTTTCTTCTATGTAATATGTAATGTTCTTACAATATTATAACGAATAGGAGGAAAAATACAATTCTTTTGTGTCATATTTATTCGGAATTTCGTCAGTGTGTGATTGATTTATGTTTTTGTGGGATTCGGCGGCGCCATTGTGCATTTTTTTTGTGAAAAAGGAGGTGATTATGCAAAATTTTGACAAAAATTGGTCGAAATGTATAAAAAATAGAAAAAATTAACAAATTATTTGTCAAATTTATTCCCATTTTATGAAAGGTGTGTTATAATACAATTATTCTGAACAACAAGGGGTGATATCGTGATAAAGAAAGAAATGATTGCAATGTTACTGGCAGGTGGTCAGGGCTCTCGTCTTGGAGTACTCACAGCAGATGTTGCAAAGCCTGCAGTTGCATTTGGTGGCAAGTATCGTATTATCGACTTTCCATTGAGTAACTGTATTAATTCGGGGGTTGATACAGTTGGTGTCCTGACACAGTATCAGCCGTTGCGTCTGAATACTCACATTGGAATCGGTATTCCGTGGGATTTGGACAGAAATGTCGGGGGAGTTTCCATTCTGCCGCCGTACGAGAAGAGTACGAGCAGTGAATGGTATACAGGAACTGCAAATGCGATTTATCAGAACTTACGGTATATGGAGCAGTATAATCCTGACTATGTACTTATTTTGGGTGGAGATCACATTTATAAGATGGATTACGAGGTGATGCTCGATTTCCATAAAGCCAACAATGCGGATGTTACGTTAGCGACGATTCCTGTTCCGCTGGAAGAAGCAAGCCGTTTTGGTGTAGTTATTACGGATGAGAACAAGAAGATTCAGGAGTTCGAGGAGAAGCCGGAGCATCCGCGCAGCAATCTCGCATCCATGGGTATCTACATATTCTCATGGCCGGTACTGCGTGAGGCACTGCTGAAGCTGAAGGATCAGCCGGCGTGTGATTTCGGTAAGCATATTATTCCTTACTGCCATGAGCAGGGCAAGCGTATCTTTGCATACGAGTACAATGGATACTGGAAGGATGTTGGAACACTTGGCTCTTATTGGGAATCCAACATGGAGCTGATCGATCTGATTCCTGTCTTTAACCTTTATGAGGAGTTCTGGAAGATCTACACGAAGAGTGACCGTATTCCGCCGCAGTATATTGCGAAGGATGCGATTGTGGACAAGGCAATCATCGGCGAAGGCTGTGAGATTTATGGAGAGGTTCATAACTCGGTGATCGGCTGTGGTGTCACGATCGAAGCGGGAGCGGTTGTACGGGATTCCATCATTATGAGTTCTACCACGATCGGTGCCGGGACAACGGTTGACAAGTCTATCATTGCAGAGGGCGTTACTGTTGGCAAGAACTGTGAGCTGGGCATCGGTGAAGAGAAAGAAAATAAAGTAAAACCTAGCGTTTATGCGTTTGGTCTGGTAACCATCGGAGAGGATTCTGTGATTCCGGATGGCGTCAAGATTGGAAAGAATACAGCAATTTCCGGCGTGACAGAGCCGGCAGATTATCCGAACGGTCTTTTGGACGGCGGTGAGACTTTGATTAAGGTAGGTGACAGAGAATGAGAGCGATAGGTATTGTATTAGCTGGTGGTAATAGCAGCAGAATGAAAGAGCTTTCCAACAAGAGAGCAATCGCTGCAATGCCAATAGCCGGCAGCTTCCGAAGCATTGATTTTACATTAAGTAATATGACAAACTCACATATTCAGAAGGTGGCTGTGTTTACACAATATAATGCAAAGTCGCTGAATGAGCACCTGAATTCCTCTAAATGGTGGGACTTTGGTAGAAAGCAGGGGGGATTATATGTATTCACCCCTACCACTACACCAGAGAACAGCTACTGGTATCGCGGAACCGCTGATGCGATCGCACAGAACATCGGATTCCTTAAGAGTAGTCATGAGCCTTATGTTGTTATTGCATCCGGTGATGGTGTGTACAAGATGGACTACAATAAAGTCCTTGAGTATCATATTGCAAAGAAAGCAGATTTTACGGTTGTTACAACTGATATGAATGAGAAGGATGATCCAAGCCGTTTTGGCGTGATCTCAACCGATATGGACGGGCGTATCGTCAACTTCGAGGAGAAGCCGATCCAGGCGAAGGGACAGCAGGTTTCTGCGGGAATCTATATTGTCCGCCGCCGTCTTCTGATCGAACTGATCGAGAAGGCAGATCAGGAGGAGAGATACGATTTTGTAAAGGACATCCTGATCCGTTACAAGGATATCAAGAAGATTTACGCATATAAGATGGATACATATTGGAGTAATATTTCCAGCGTGGAATCTTATTTCCGTACCAATATGGACTTCCTGAAGCCGGAGATTCGTGATTACTTCTTCAAGCAGTATCCGGATGTATATTCCAAGGTACAGGATCTGCCGCCTGCAAAATATAACGCAGGATCAGATGTCAGAAACAGTCTTGTATCAAGTGGATGTATCATCAATGGACAGGTAGAGGATTCCATCCTGTTCAAGGAAGTTTATGTTGGAAATAACTGTGTGATCAAGAACTCAATCATTTTGAATGATGTTTACATTGGAGACAATACACATATTGAGAATTGTATCGTAGAAAGCAGAGATACGATTCGCGCTAATACAGAGTATATTGGTGAGAATGGACAGATTCGTATCGTGATTGAGAAGAATGAGCGTTATGCACTTTGATGCCGGACGCGAATGAATAAAGGGGAGAAGTTACCTCGTATTTAAGTAGAATTTGTCTGGAATCAAAGGGGGTTCAAACATGCAGATAACAGATGTGCGTATTCGCAAGATCTCAAAAGAAGGGAAAATGAAAGCAATCGTTTCTATTACTCTTGATGGTGAGTTTGTTGTTCACGACATCAAGGTGATCGAAGGCGAGAAAGGTCTTTTTATTGCGATGCCTAGCAGACGCGCAGGAGATGGAGAATATCGTGATATTGCTCACCCGATCAATTCCCAGACGCGGGAGATGATCCAGAATATCATTTTGGAAAGGTATGAAGCTGTGCTGGAGGAGGACGAGACCGACAGCGCACAGATCTGACCTTAAAGCCCGGAGGGGCAGCAACACAAGAGGGAGATCTTAGAACAGCAGTAAAATGCTGAATGTGGGGAAGGTGAATTCACAATATACACCATAAAACGGAGACGGGGGAGTGCCTGTCTCCGTTTTCGACAAAAGAAAGTAGGGCAGACATATGAAAATGAAACCAAAGAAAATGAGACCAAAGAAAATGAGACCAAAGAAAATGAAACCAAAGAAACTGAAAACAAACAAGCGGGCGAAAGCGGGAATGCGCAAGAAGATAGACATCAATTCCGTGAAGTGGAAGGTAATGGTGCCGACTACAATGCTCGGCGCGATGCTTCTGATCTGCGGTATCCTCTGTATTGGTCAGCTGCGTGGAATGCTCCGCTCGAGCCAGACAATCTCTGACCGCTATGCGCAGAATACTACAAAGCTTGGCGAGATCGCAGAGGATTTCCAGTCGCTTCACCGTGTGATCTATGAGCATTGTCTGACAAGTGACAGTGCATCGCTGGAGAATCTCTCGACAGAAGCAAGTACCCTTCGCAGCAACATTCAGACTGCCAATATCGAGTACGAGGAGATGATGGGAAAGGGCAGTGAGACGGAGAAGTTCCAGAAGTTTGAACAGGACTACGAAGAATATCTCACAAACTTTGAGCAGGCAATCCGCCTGAGTAATAAGGGCAGGAAGGATGATGCGCAGAATCTTGCAAATGGAACGCTGAGTACACTCGGAAGTGACCTGTCTAATCAGATCAGCGAATTGATTCAATATAATAAGAAGGGAATGGATTCGGCAATCGTAAAGCAGAAGAGAAAATATAGCTCTTCCTTATTTATAGTGGCAATTCTTCTGATCCTCGGTATAATCGTGGATGTTCTTGGTGTGACGATCAGCCACCGTTGCATCAGCCTTCCGCTTGGCAGAATTGACGGGAAGTTGTCCAAGATTGTCGACGATGTCCAGTCGGGTCATGGTGATCTGACGGAGCGGATCTCCGTGGACAGCCGGGATGAGATGGGCAAGATCGCAAAAGGAATTAATGTATTCCTCGAGGCATTACAGACAATCATGAAGGAGATCACTACAAGTGCTGCCAGTCTGGATGAGATCGTCGGTAAGGTATCCGACCATGTAGCGACGGCGAATGACAGTTCTGCGGACATCTCTGCATTGATGCAGCAGCTTGCCGCTTCCATGCAGGAGATTTCTTCAACTATTTCAAATATCAGCGAAAATGCAACTGATGTGAATGGCAATGTGATCGAGCTGGCAAATGCCTCCGGTGACCTGCAGCAGTATGCGGCTGAAATGCGCGTGCGTGCAGAAAAGCTGGAAAGCACAGCGGTTGAAACGAAGAAAAATACCAGCGTTGTGGTGAATGATATCATCAAAAAGCTGGAGGAGGCAATCGAAGGAAGCAAGAGCGTTGAGACAGTTAATGAGCTGACCAATGAGATTTTAAGCATTTCCAGCCAGACCAATCTGCTTGCGCTCAATGCTGCAATTGAGGCAGCACGTGCCGGTGAAGCCGGAAGAGGCTTTGCGGTTGTTGCGGACGAGATCAGTAATCTGGCGGAGGAAAGCCGTAAAGCAGCCAACAACATCCAGAATATCAATCAGGTCGTTGTGGGTGCCGTTGAAGAGCTGACTGAACAGGCGAGAGCAATTGCTTCCTATATAATGGAGAACATTTCGACGGATTATGATGACTTTGTGGCATCCGGTGCACAGTATAAAGAGGATGCTGTGCATGTTGATGAGATCGTTACGCGGTTCCACCGCATGGCAGACGAGGCGCAGATGCTTGTAGATAATATTACCCGTGCGATCCAGGGGATCAGTGCTGCAGTGGATGAGAGTGCGAACGGTGTGGGGGCTGCTGCAACTAATACTGCAGATCTGGTGCAGGGCATTGGTTCGATCTCTGCACAGATGAAAGAGAACAAAGAGATCGCTGAAAAATTAAATGACGAAGCCGGAAAATTCGAACGTGTCTAATGCGAGCCGTCACCGGATCGGGAGTTGTGCAAATTGACAATAACCGATTTTGGTGGCGGATTTTTTTGTGCAAATCGTAGAAAAATAAAAAAAGATGAAAAAAATGAAAAAAAACCTTGAAAAGCCTGTAAAATCTTGCTACAATAGCAAATGCTGTGACATTGATAGCTGTGAAGCGCGAGGTTGCTGTCATCTGGTAACGAATGACAGGTTTTCCGTGGAGCGAATGTCAAGTTAGGAAACTGGCGACAAGTCACTGTACCAATTTAACAATCCGTGTGAACGGATAAGAACAGAAGGGAAATCCTGCGTTACCCGATGTGATTCAACAGGACACACCCGGATAAGTGTACAGTCACCACTTGTTGCGCTATTACAACGAGCATGATTCGATGCCAATCAGATCAGTTTGCTCGCAAAAGTGCGAAAAGGAGGCGGCTTTTTTTATGGCTAACGTAATGAGAATTACACTGAAGGCGTATGACCACAATCAGATTGATCATGCTGCTGGGAAGATTATTGAGACGGCAAAGAAGACTGGCGCTAATGTAAGCGGTCCGGTACCTCTTCCGACAAAGAAGGAAGTAGTTACAATTCTTCGTGCTGTTCACAAGTACAAAGATTCCAGAGAGCAGTTTGAGCAGAGAACTCACAAGAGACTGATTGATGTTATCGCTCCAACACAGAAGACCATCGAAGCATTAACAAAGATGGAGATTCCTTCCGGTGTAGCTGTACAGCTCAAGATGAAGGAAAAGTAAGATTAAATGAGAAAGTCCTTAGGGTTTATATAAACTGAGTTTTTTGAATCAAACTTGCACATTATAGACCGTCTAGGATGAATACGATTCCAACCGGCAGCGTGGGCTGTGCGAGCCAATCGTATTCCGCTGTAGATTAACAGGAGGTGCAACATTATGAAGAAAGCTATTTTAGCAACGAAGATCGGTATGACACAGATCTTCAACGAGAACGGAGTATTAACTCCGGTAACTGTACTTCAGGCAGGTCCTTGCTTCGTAACACAGGTAAAGACAGTCGAGAATGATGGGTACAGTGCAGTGCAGGTAGGATATGTTGATAAGAAGGATAAGGTTATCAGCAAGGATTCTACAGGCAAGAAGGAAGTAAAGAGAAGTCATGGCGTAAACAAGCCTCTTCAGGGACACTTCGCAAAAGCAGGAGTATCCGGCAAAAGATATCTGAAAGAGTTTAAGTTTGAGGACGCTGAGGAGTACACACTTGGTCAGGAAATCAAGGCTGACATTTTTGAAGCCGGAGATAAGATCGATGCAAGCGGCACTACAAAGGGAAAAGGTTTCCAGGGTGCAATCAAGAGACATGGTCTCCACAGAGGACCTATGGGACATGGTTCTAAGTTCCACAGACATGCTGGTTCAAACGGAGCTTGTTCAGATCCAAGCCGTGTATTCAAGGGTAAGAAGATGCCTGGTCAGATGGGTTCAGTTAAAGTTACAATTCAGAACCTTGAGATTGTTAAGGTTGATGCAGAGCAGAACTTAATCTTAGTTAAGGGTGCTGTTCCGGGACCTAAGAAAGCTTGTGTAGTATTAAAGGAAAGCGTTAAAGCTTCTAAATAATTCTTTTAGAAAGGAGGAAAACACAGATGGCTAACGTATCTGTTTATAATATGGAAGGTAGCGAAGTTGGCAAGATGGATTTAAATGACAACGTATTCGCTGCAAAAGTTAATGAACATTTAATGCATATGGCTGTTGTTTTACAGCTTGCAAATAAACGTCAGGGCACACAGAAAGCTAAGACTCGTTCAGAGGTCAGAGGCGGTGGAAGAAAGCCTTGGAGACAGAAGGGAACAGGTCATGCAAGACAGGGTTCTACAA
>ERZ779843.3531-NODE-3531-length-13076-cov-2.338146_pt1 | contig 13076 bp, 8 predicted proteins | sample MGYA00511560_ERZ779843 | MGnify/ENA primary metagenome ERZ779843 (study PRJEB29588, sample SAMEA2158062) | human gut metagenome | biome: human gut; feature: human-associated habitat; material: faeces | place: Denmark | collected 2008/2010 ... | reverse complement strand
GTATCCATGATGCATCCTGGAGATCAGAATTTGGCGGATCTATCTACAAGACCCGTGGATCACATGGCTGTGTCAATACACCATACAGTGCAATGAAGACTATTTATGAAAATGTGAAGATCGGATATCCGGTTGTGGTATATTAACGAAATTTTGTGTTTTACCCGGGCAAATCTGTCCGGGTAAAATATTAGAATGAGGAGAAGAGCATGGAAGAGAAAAAGAAGAAAAAAAGGCATCCGGTGACGTTGGTGATCCTTATCATTGCACTGGCAGTGATGATTTTTTCAATCGTAAAACTGGCTGGCATTCAGAAGGATTACAAGGAATCAGAAAAGACATTTCAGACATTGGAATCCGAATATGTGGTGCATCCGGATGGCGCCGGGGCACTTTGGCAGGACGGAACCCGCATTCAGTTTGAGGCATTGCGCAAGGAAAATCCGGATATTATGGCATGGCTGCGTTTCGATAATTATAACGATGTCCACATCAGTTATCCGGTGTTGTATTCCGGAGATGATGAAACATATCTGCGCAGTGACATCTATGGAAATTATCATATTGCCGGATGTATTTTCCTGGAAGGAATGAATCAGCCGGATTTTTCTGATTATCATTCCATTATTTACGGTCATAATATGCGGAATACGACCATGTTCGGAGATCTGAAACGTTATAAAAATGACGAAGGGTTTTATGAAAATAACCAGTATTTTAATATTTATACGGACACGCAGGTGCTGCGGTATCAGATTTTTTCCTACTATGACGAGCTGCAGAATAATCCGCAGATCCGCGTGGTGACCTTCGAGGGTAAATTTAATTATTCGAAAATCAACAATTTCGGCGTCTCTCTTGCGACCGGAGACTATGTGCTGTTGTTAAACAATGATACGCAGGTAATTACGATCAACTGGATGGAAGAGCTTCTGATGTATGCGCAGCGCCCGGACGTCGGTGCAGTCGGCGGAAAGCTTTACTATGGGGATAAAACGATCCAGCATGCGGGCGTCGTGATCGGGCTTGGCGCGCATCGGACGGCAGGACATGTGCATTACCGCCAGAAGCGGGAAAATTTAGGATACATGGGACGTCTGTGCTATGCGCAGGACATGACGGCAGTAACCGGAGCATGTCTTTTGGTGAAAAAATCGCTCTATGAGCAGGTCGGCGGTCTGGACGAGAGCTTTGAAATTTCATTAAACGATGTGGACTTCTGTTTGAAGCTGCGCAAGGCTGGTTATCTGAACGTCTTTACGCCCTTTGCCGAGCTGTATCATTTCGAATCGATTTCGAGAGGATTAGACGATCAGGGAGAAAAAGCAAAACGGTATAACGAAGAGTCCGAACGCTTCCGCAACAAATGGAAAGCTGAGCTGGAAGCCGGAGATCCTTATTTCAACCCGAATTTTTCGTTAGATAAATCTGACTTTTCTTTACGGGTCTGAAAAAATAGTGTATACTGACTTAAAGAAGATGCACTGCAGCCAAGGGAAGACTGACAGGCAGGGACGTAAGAGACGGCAGGCATCAGAAAAGATGGAGGTAGCAAAAGCGATGAATTACATGGATCAGTACAAATTCTGGCTGGAGGATTCCTACTTTGATGAAGGAACCAAGGAAGAGCTCCGTAAAATTGCAGATAATCAGGCGGAGATTGAAGATCGTTTTTACAAGGATCTGGCGTTTGGTACCGGCGGTCTGCGTGGTGTGATCGGAGCCGGAACCAACCGGATGAATATTTATACTGTCAGAAAAGCAACACAGGGTCTTGCAAACTACATTTTAAAGCAGGGCGGCGCTGACAAGGGCGTTGCAATTGCATACGACAGCCGTTATTATTCTCCTGAATTTGCAGATGAGGCTGCACTGTGCATGGCTGCAAACGGCATTAAGGCGTATGTATTCGATGAACTCCGTCCGACACCTGAGCTGTCCTTTGCACTGCGTACCTTAGGCTGTATTTCCGGTATTGTTGTAACGGCGAGCCACAATCCTCCGGAATACAACGGCTACAAGGTTTACTGGGAGGACGGTGCACAGGTAACTGCCCCCAGGGATCATGAGATCATCGACGAGGTAGAGCATGTAACCGATTTTCATACGGTAAAAACCATGTCCAAGGACGATGCCATCGAAGCCGGTCTGTATCAGTACATCGGCGAAGAAATCGACGTTGCCTACATGGAAGAGTTAAAGAAACAGATCATTCATCCCGAAATCATCAAGGAAGTAGCGGATGAACTGAAAATCGTGTACACACCGTTCCATGGTACCGGCAACAAGCCCGTCAGAAGAATTCTGGCTGAGCTGGGCTTCAAGCACGTTTATGTTGTTCCCGAACAGGAACGTCCCGATCCTGCATTTACGACGCTGGATTACCCGAACCCTGAAGATCCCAAGGCATTTACCCTGGCATTAAAGCTTGCAAAGAAGGTGGACGCAGACATCGTTCTGGCTACTGACCCGGATGCAGACCGTCTCGGCATTTATGCAAAGGATTCCAAGACCGGCGAGTACATGCCCTTCACCGGCAACATGTCCGGCATGCTGATTGCAGAGTACATTCTGCGCGAGCGCACCGCTACCAACCGGATGCCGGTTGATCCTGTCATGGTATCCACCATCGTTACGACCAACATGGCAGCAGCGATTGCAGCAGATTATAACGTAGAATTAAGAGAAGTCCTGACCGGCTTTAAGTATATCGGCGAGCAGATCAAATGGATGGAGCAGGCTGGGAAAGGCCACTATGTATTCGGTCTGGAAGAGTCCTACGGCTGTCTGGCAGGCACCCATGCAAGAGATAAGGATGCGATTGTTGCAGTAATGTGTCTGTGTGAGACCGCTGCATGGTGCAAGAAGCACGGCATGACCTGCTGGGATCAGATGCTTGCGCTGTATGAGAAATATGGCTACTACAAAGAAACCCAGTATGCCATCACCCTGAAGGGAATCGACGGCGCAGCCCAGATCTCTGCAATGATGGATAAGCTTCGCAGCAACCCGCCGAAGAATTTCGGCGACCTGCAGGTTGTAGAGATGCGCGACTACGATAAGGATCAGGTTAAAGATATGGCAACCGGCGCGGTTCGCCCGACCGGACTTCCCAAGTCCAACGTTCTGTACTTTGAACTGACCAACAATTCCTGGTGCTGTGCACGTCCTTCCGGAACCGAGCCTAAGATTAAATTCTATATGGGCGTAAAGGGAACCAGTCTGGAAGATGCACAGGCAAAGGTTGACAAGCTGACCGCTGATCTGAAGGTAATTCTGTAAAAGAAAAAGCCGCAGCACCAGCAGCGTATTTTGCAGCAAAAATGCAGCATGTACTCTGGCATAGGGGTTATATCACGAATCAAAAGGACACGGCGCGTGCCCGGTGTCGGAGTTTTCCGGCACTTGGGCACGCGCAGGCGTCTGTAGCAGGAAAAGGAGTTCGACGGATGTCTGTTTTTTCCCTATCCAATCTGAAAAAAACCTGGTATTATCTGCAGAAAAACGGAATCAGAAATGCCGTGTGGGCGGTGTTGGAGCGGATTGGGCAGGAACAGGAGGTCTATACCTGGCAGGAGCCGGACGAAAAGACGCTTTCGTTTCAGCGGGAGCATTCTGCTTCTTTACGCATCAGTATCGTCGTTCCGACCTATCGGACGAAAAAAGAGCATCTGGAAGCGATGCTTAACAGCGTGTCGAATCAGTCGTATCCGCACTGGGAGCTGATCGTAGCGGATGCGGGCGACACAGCAGAGTCTGTACAGGCCTGGGCAAAAAAGAACGGAATCTGCCTGCGGGAAGCGGCAGATGCATCAAATCTTGCAGAATGGAAGGATCAGAGCATCATGCTCTGCACCCTTTCCGAAAACAAAGGAATTTCCGCCAATACGAACGCAGGAATTGAACTTGCGGCGGGAGACGCGGTCGGTCTGCTGGATCACGACGATCTGCTGACTGCGAATGCGCTCTGGGAGATGGCGGATTGTCTGGAAAAAGAAAAAAAGCGCGGAAAACAAAAGCTTGTGCTGTTTTCCGATGAAGATAAATGTGACGGAGCGGCGAGCCGCTTCTATGAGCCGAATTTCAAGCCGGATTTTGACGGGGAATTGCTTTTGACCAACAATTATATCTGTCATTTTACGGTGATCGAAACGGCATTTTTGAAAGAATTAAAGCTGCGCAGCGGATTTGACGGGGCGCAGGATTATGATCTGATGCTGCGGGCGTATGCGGCAGGCGGACAGTTTGTGCATGTGCCGAAGGTGCTGTACCACTGGCGCTGCCATGAAGCGTCTACGGCGTCGAACCCGCAAAGCAAGCGCTACGCTTACGAGGCGGGGCAGCGTGCGCTGGAAGATTATTGCCTTCGAAAAGGCTGGAAGGCGACAGTGAGCGGGCTGAAACATCTTGGCTTTTATCGGGAAGACTATGAAGACAGTGTATTTTGCCAGCGCCCGGAAATCGGGATTTGGGCAAAGCCTCTGCCGGGCGGCAGGGATGTTTTTGGCATCCGGCATCCGAAAGGCTTCCTGGTGAGCGGGCTGTATGAAAACGACGGTTCGATGCGGTATGCAGGGCTTCGGAAAGGATATTCCGGACCGATGCACCGTGCAGCGCTGCAGCAGAGCGCACCGGCAGCAGACCTGCGCAGCATGGAGGTTTGCAGCGCATTAAAGGAGCGTTACGCGCAGACGATAGCGGAATTAATAGAAGCCTGCCAGGGGCTTCCGACGGCAGCGCAGGAAACAAAGATCCTTCAAAAGAGTATGGAATTTTGTAAAGAAGCGACAGCGGCAGGGTATGGGATTTTATGGGATCCGCAGGCGTAAGCCGCAGACAGAGCGCACCGCGGCAGGCGGCTTTGTTGCTGCGTAGGCAGACGATCCGCGCTCTGAGGCTCTCCCTCGCGCGGACGCCAAACACAGGAAACATGAGGAGCAAAATCGGTGGATGAAGACGACCGTGGTAATACCGAACTATAACGGAAAACATTTTCTGCAGGACTGTCTGGACAGCCTGCTTCAGAGCACAGTGGAAATCGCCGTGATCGTTGTGGATAACGGGTCGACGGACGGAAGTGTTTCGTGGATACAGGAGCATTTTCCGCAGGTGAAGCTGATCTGTTTTTCGGAAAATAAGGGTTTTTGTACGGCAGTCAATACCGGAATTGAAGCTGCTGCTACACCGTATATTTTTCTTTTAAATAACGATACAAAAACCGATCGCTTCTGTCTGGAACGTCTGGAAAGGGCAATGGAAGCGGATGAGAAGATTTTTTCAGTCGGGGCGAAGATGCTTTCGATGAAGGAACCGGAGCTTGTCGATACGGCGGGGGATCTGTACTCGGCATTTGGCTGGGCGTATGCGATTGGCAAAGGAAGGCCTTCTTCCAATTACACAGCGCCAAAGCGCGTTTTTTCCAATTGCGCAGGGGCGGCGCTCTACCGCAAGGCACATCTGGAGCAGATCGGAGGGTTTGACGAGCTTCATTTTGCATACCTGGAAGACGTTGATATCGGATACCGGGCGCAGATTTTCGGGCTGAAAAATGTCACAGAGCCGGCTGCAGTCGTCTATCACGCGGGGAGCGGTTCTACCGGTTCGAGGTACAATGCGTTTAAGGTGACGCATTCTTCGAGAAACAATATTTATCTGATCTATAAAAATATGCCGCTGCTGCAGCTGATCCTGAATCTGCCTTTTTTGCTGGCGGGATTTTTGATGAAACAGCTGTTTTTTATGAAAAAAGGATTTGGGGCGACTTACGCAAAAGGAATCCGGGCGGGAATCTGTCTGTCTGCTTCGAAAGAGGGACGCGCGCATAAGGTCCCCTTTGCAGGACGAAATTTTCTGCATTATTGCAATTTGCAGTTACAGCTGTGGGTCAACCTGTTTCGGCGTGTGTAAGCGGTGACTGTGGGCGTACACAAGTGTTACGGTTCACTTGCGCGATTCGTAAAAATCCTTGTGCTTTGCTGGAAGGTATTGTATACTACATTTTGAATATGGGGACGAGCCGTAATGATAAAGGATAATCAACGTTATTTGAACCGGCTTCATGTTGTTGTAGATGCCGTGGTTACAGCAGCTTCCTATCTGTTGGCCTGGTGGCTGATGTTCGGGAGCCGCTTTGCAGATAAAGAAATAGGTGTACTGGACATGGGCATATATTTTTCCGCCCTTTATTTTGTTGTGCCCGGTTATCTGATCCTTTATTACTGGAACAAATTGTATACGCCGAAGCGTGTACAACGCCCGGAAAATGAAATACTGAATATTATCAGGGCGAATCTGATCGGAATTGTCCTGTTTCTTGCAGGGTTATACCTTGCCAACTCCATCGACCGCGAGCTGCAGCATTTTTCCCGCGGCATGCTGGCATTATTTGCTATCATCAATACGATTTCGGGAATTCTGGTGCGTGCGCTGATCCGTAGAATCCTGCATCTGATGCGCAAACGCGGTTATAATTTGAAACACATTTTGCTGGTGGGGTATTCTCGTGCGGCGGAAGCCTATATCGACCGGATTATCGCCAATCCCCAGTGGGGCTATATGGTGCGGGGCATTCTGGACGATAATGTGCCGAGGGGAGCGGTTTACAAGGGAGTCAAGGTGCTTGGTTCCATCGATAACCTGCCCTTTATCCTGCCGGAAAACAAACTGGATGAGATCGCTGTGACCCTTGCGCTGCAGGACTACGACCGTCTGGAAGAGATTGTCAATCTCTGTGAAAAATCCGGCGTGCATACGAAGTTTATTCCGGACTATAACAGCCTGATTCCGGGCAAGCCTTATACGGAGGATCTTGGCGGACTGCCGGTCATCAACATCCGTTATGTCCCGCTGAGCAACACATTAAATGCGGTTGCAAAGCGCGCTGTGGATATTGTCGGTTCGCTTTGCGGATTGATAGTGACGTCGCCGCTTCTTTTGATCGTAGCAATTTTGATCCGTGCGACGAGTAAGGGACCGATTATTTTCAGCCAGGAAAGAATCGGACAGCACAATCATGCGTTTAAAATGTACAAATTCCGTACAATGTATGTTCAGGACACTAAGGAAGAAAAGAAGGGCTGGACGACGAAAAACGATCCCCGCGTCACAAAGGTGGGGCGGATTCTGCGCAAGACCAGCATTGATGAGCTGCCGCAGCTGTTTAATATCCTGATCGGGGATATGAGTCTGGTAGGTCCCAGACCGGAGCGACCGCAGTACGTTGAGAAGTTTAAGGAAGAGATTCCGCGTTATATGATCAAGCACCAGGTTCGTCCGGGGCTGACCGGCTGGGCGCAGATCAACGGCTACCGGGGAGATACGTCGATTCGCAAACGAATTGAGTATGATATTTATTATATTGAAAACTGGAGCATGAGCTTTGATTTCAAAATCATGTTTTTAACTATTTTTAGAGGATTTATCAACGAAAACGCGTATTGATTTGGATGCGTGAAAAAAACACAAGGAGAGGAAAACATGTCAACAGGTACAAATAGCTCTAAGAGAGCACCGCAGAGAAGTGGCAGTTCCAGCAGCAGAAAAAAGATGTCTGCAAAGAAACGTAAGGCAAAACAGAGAAGAAGGATCATCTTCTTTGCAGTGGAAATCGTAGCGCTGATCGTTTTACTGATTGCGATTGTCGGCGTCAATATGGTAACGAAGATTGACAAGATCAAGATCAATGAAGAAGATATTGTGGTAAACCCGCAGGTAGAAAATAATAAGGAAATGAAAGGCTACCGTAATATCGCACTGTTTGGTGTGGATTCCAGAAAGGGCAAGCTGGGCAAGGGCTCCCGTTCCGACACAGTCATGATCGCATCTATCAATCAGGACACCGGAGACGTCAAGCTGGTTTCCGTTTACCGCGATACCTACTTAAATCTCGGAACGGACAGCTACAATAAAGCGAATGCGGCATATGCACAGGGCGGTCCGGAGCAGGCGATCAACATGCTGAATATGAACTTTGACCTGGATATCACAGAATATGTGACAGTGGGTTTCGATGCGCTGATTGAAACCATCGATGAGCTGGGCGGCGTGGATATCGACGTGCACGATAACGAAATCGACCATCTGAACAACTATCAGCGAAGCATGTTCGTAGAAAATGAAAATGATGCGCTGAACGAAAACATTGTAAAGGTGACACATTCCGGTATGCAGACGCTGAACGGTCTGCAGGCAACCGCATATTGCCGTATCCGCTATGTCGGCGATGACTTCGGCCGTGCAGAACGTCAGCGGAAAGTGCTGATGGCATGTATGGATAAGGCAAAGACCATGAGTCCGACTACTCTGGTATCGATCCTGAACAAGGTGATGGAAAATGTATACACCAACCTGGATGTGACGGAAATGGCTTCCATCCTGTCCGACGTTGCAAACTATCAGATCGTAGCACAGGACGGTGTGCCATTTGAAGATAGTCGCACAACCGGCACAATTGGCAAGAAGGGTTCCTGTGTTATCCCGCTGGATTTGGAAACAAACGTTGTCAAGCTCCATGAGCTGCTGTTCGACGTAACCGAGTACGAACCTTCCGATCAGGTAAAACAGTACAGCCAGAAGGTACAGGCAGACACCAGCCAGTATATGAAAAAGTAAAATATGGATTCTGTAAAAGTAGATGTTATTATTCCGACATTTCACCCGAAGGAACGTTTTCTGGCGCTGATGGAGCAGCTGGAGAAGCAGGTGCTTGCGGTGAACCGGATTGTAATTGTAAATACCGAAAAAAAAGCGTTTGAAGCGCTGATGGATTGCGAAACATTTTTAAAAGAGCATCCAAAAGCGATGCTGTTCCATATCTCTCAGGATGAGTTCGATCATGGAAAAACACGGAATCTCGCTGTTTCCAATTCGGATGCGGAGGTGTTTGTCTGCATGACGCAGGATGCACTTCCGGCGGATGCGTATCTGACGCAGGAGCTGTGCAAGGCCTTGTTTTCCGATGAAAAAATCGCAGCCGCCTATGCAAGACAACTTCCGGAAGAAAATTGCAGCCGAATGGAACGCTATACGAGGCAGTTCAATTACCCGGAGCAGCCGTCGGTCAAAACAAAGGCGGATCTTTTGAGGCTCGGAATCAAGACATATTTTTGCTCGAACGTCTGCGCCGCCTATAAGCGCGATATTTTTGAACAGCTCGGCGGATTCGTGAATCATACGATTTTTAACGAGGATATGATTTATGCTGCCGGAGTGATTCAGGCGGGCTATGCGATCGCCTATGCAGCGGATGCGAAGGTGATTCATTCCCACAATTATTCCGGCTGGCAGCAGTTTACAAGAAACTTTGACCTCGGTGTATCCCATGTGCAGTACCCGGCTGTGTTTGACGGTGTGCCGCCGGAGGGCGAGGGCATGAAGCTGGTCAAAAAGACCGCCGTTTATCTTGCAAAAACCGCACCGTGGCTTCTGCCGAAGCTGATCTGGCAGAGCGGCATGAAATGGCTGGGCTACCGTTTCGGTAAAAAATACCAGAATCTTCCGCCTGGGCTGGTTCGCTTCTGCAGTTTGCAGAAAGGCTACTGGAAGCAGGAGAAAGAATAAGACATAAAAAGTCGTTTCCGAAAAACTCCGGAAGCGGCTTTTTTCACAGAATGGACACAACTATTCGGTATACTGTCTGCAGAGCAAGCAGACGCACCGGATACGGAAGCGAATGAGAAAAGAGGTCACAACATGGGTTACGGATACGACCCGGAAGAAACAACCGGACAGGAGCATTTGGACGGCACAGCGCCGGAGAGCGGTGGGCAGGAATACACGGACAGTGCACAGAAAACGGATGCGTCGGATATGTCGGCGTACAGTGGCGTGTCCGATGACACATCGGCATATAGCAGCGGAAGCACGGGTGCGGCGGATAACGCACAGAACGCATCCGACAACACGCAGGACACATTCAACAGCGCATCGGACGCTGACCAGGGCGCGCAGCCCTCACGCAGCCGTTACGAATATCAAAATTATTATAACGACAGATACCGGGGCGATGATTCAAAACAGAAATATGGCTATCAGCCAGGCGTACAGCAGACGCCTATGCCCAAAAAAAGAGATTCTGCGGGCAAATGGATTGCTGTTAGCGCACTTGTCGTCATTTTTGTTTGCGTCTGCATTGGAATCGGCTTGATCGGAGTTTATTCGATCCGATCGGCAAATCAGCTGGATTCCGCGTCGGTCGGCGTTTTGGAGGTAGCTCCGGATGCAGGAGATGATGCAAAAAATCAGGAAGATGACGGAAACCATGCAGCAACAGACAGTCCCGAACGCTCTGAGGCAGGACTGTCCGGAGATTCGTCCCTGACAGAGGATATAACAACGGGAGACGGACAGGTTGCTGCAGCATCGGAAATTGCACAGCAGCAGAGCGCATCTGCAGTTGTAACGGATGTAACGCAGGTCGTAGAAGCGGTAATGCCGGCGTGCGTTTCGATTACGAATAATTTTACACAGACGGTACAGGATTTCTGGGGACAGACTTATTCCCAGGATGAGACGGCAAGCGGTTCCGGGATTATCATTGGAGAAAACGAGCAGGAGCTTTTGATCGTTACCAACAATCATGTAGTGGACAGCACAGAGCAGCTGTATGTTCAGTTTATCGACGGGGAAACCGTAGAAGCGCAGGTAAAGGGTACCGATGCTTCCGCAGACCTTGCAGTCGTTGCAGTAAAACTGGATACCATTGCGAACAGCACAAAACAGGAAATCTGCATTGCAAGGATGGGAGATTCGGACAGCCTGAAAATCGGTGAACCGGCCATTGCGATCGGTAATGCACTGGGCTATGGACAGTCTGTGACGACAGGCGTTATCAGTGCACTGAACCGTAAGATAGAGAGCAGCAATTCCGAAGAAGGAACTTCCCTGATTCAGACGGATGCAGCAATCAACCCCGGTAACTCCGGCGGCGCACTGCTAAACATGCGGGGCGAGGTGATCGGAATTAACTCCAATAAGATCGGCGGCTCGTCAATCGAGGGAATGGGTTACGCAATTCCGATTTCGACGGCAAGACCGATTATTGAAGATCTGATGGAACGCCAGACGCGGACGAAATATTCCGAAGAAGAGCGCGGATATCTTGGAATTTCCTGCATCAATGTGACGAGCGATTTGTCCGAGAACTTCAGTATGCCGCAGGGAATTTTTGTGGCGCAGGTTTATTCCGGAACCGGTGCGGAAGCTGCCGGATTGGTGCGCGGCAACATTGTGGTGGCGTTTGACGGCGTAACCGTTCAGAATCAGGAAGAGCTGACGAAGCAGATGCAGTATTATAAAGCTGGGGAGAGCGTTGAAATTACGATTATGGTAAATTCAGCAAACGGTTATCAGCAGAAAAACGTGACAGTCACGCTTTCTTCCTATGACCAGATCAATGCGGCGAACAAGGCTGCACAGGAAAGCAAACAGAGATAAAAAACGGAACCGGGATGGCTGGGCGAGAGCTGCAGTCATCCCGGTTTTGCGAATAGCGCGTGTGAACAGTAGCCATTTCTGTACAGGAGACAGTTGTTTAGAGAAAGTTTACTTGTCTCAGGAACGATCCTGCATTATACTTTTGATAGCAGAAAGCGGAAGATGAGGTAACCGACTATGGATGAAAAAGAATTTGAAGATATTTGTTATATTTGCCGCAGACCGGAAAGCAAGGCGGGAAGAATGTTTCACCTGCCGAATAACATCTGTATCTGCGACGACTGTATGCACAAGACGATGGATGCGGTAAGTCAGTTCGATTATCAGCAGATGATGAATAATCCGATGTTCATGAACATGTTGAATAATCCGTTCAATCCGTATGGAGATCCGACAAAGTCGAATGGAACGTCAGGACAGAAATCTGCAGGCGGTGGAAACGAAAAAAGCGACGCAGAAACAACTGACGCACAGGATGGAAGCAACGCATCCGACAACACTGCCGCTGACATTCTGGAGGCATCCGATGCGGACGACGATTCCAAGAATGACTCCGACGAATCCTCGGGCAACAGAAGAGGCTTCCCGAACATCAGCTTCATCAATCTTGCGGATTTCATGAACGACGGGATGCCGCAGAAGCAGAAGATCAAGAAAAAAGGAACCGGCACAAAGCCGTTGATCGATTTAAAGTCCATTCCCGCACCACATAAGATTAAAGAGCAGCTTGATCAGTATGTGATCGGTCAGGAATATGCCAAAAAAGTCATTTCCGTAGCAGTTTACAACCATTATAAGAGGGTTGCCACAGGCACAATGGATGAGATTGAAATCGAAAAGTCCAATATCCTGATGATCGGACCTACCGGAAGCGGTAAGACGTATCTCGTAAAGACTTTGGCGAAGCTCCTCGATGTGCCGCTTGCGATCGCGGATGCCACATCCTTAACAGAAGCAGGTTATATCGGTGACGATATCGAGAGTGTTCTCACAAAGCTCCTCGCAGCGGCGGGCGGTGATGTGCAGAAAGCGGAGATGGGCATCGTGTTCATCGACGAGATCGATAAGATCGCAAAGAAGAAATCCACGAACACCCGCGATGTCAGCGGCGAGTCCGTGCAGCAGGAACTCTTAAAGCTTTTAGAGGGTGCGGATGTGGAGGTCCCGGTCGGAACAGGACAGAAGAACGCCATGACCCCGATGGAGATGATCAACACAGATAATATCCTCTTTATCTGCGGCGGCGCCTTCCCGGATCTTGAGAATATTATCAAGGAGCGTCTCACCAATACGACGTCCATCGGCTTCGATCCAAAAGACAAGTATGATAAGGATCCGAACCTTCTTTCCAGAGTTACCAATCAGGATCTCAGGGAGTTTGGCATGATCCCGGAGTTCCTTGGAAGACTTCCGGTGACTGTGACACTTCAGGGATTGACAAAAGACCTCCTCGTACGGATCTTAAAAGAGCCGAAGAACGCGATCCTGAAGCAGTATAAGAAGCTTCTCGCCATGGATGAGGTAAATCTGGACTTTGACGATGACGCTCTGGAATGGATTGCAGAGCAGGCGTTAAAGAAAGATACCGGAGCCAGAGCACTCCGGGCGATCATCGAGGAGTTCATGCTTGATATCATGTTCGA
>ERZ779843.3526-NODE-3526-length-13093-cov-5.204786_pt1 | contig 13093 bp, 9 predicted proteins | sample MGYA00511560_ERZ779843 | MGnify/ENA primary metagenome ERZ779843 (study PRJEB29588, sample SAMEA2158062) | human gut metagenome | biome: human gut; feature: human-associated habitat; material: faeces | place: Denmark | collected 2008/2010 ... | reverse complement strand
GCATCCGAAGCCTGCCGAAGGAAACGTCGCGCTCATCAGTCCGCCTGAGGGCGCCGTCGCCGCCGCTGCGCCCGCACCCGAAGCAGACGACCGCTGGGTCTGGTTTGAGGACGAGCACGGCGAGCGCTTTCGCGTCCCGCGCTCCTGGGTTCAGGGCGCGCCTGCGGACGCGAGCAATGCAGGCGGATCGGCCGAAGAGGCGGACCCGGACGAGGCGGTCGGAATCCACATCAAGAATCCGACGCTCTCGCGCATGTTCGAAGGCGTGCGGCTCACCCCCGGTCAGGCCTCGCTCGTTCCGAAGCTTCAGGCGTTTCTTGACGACGACGATGCGCGGATCTTCATACTTCGCGGCTATGCGGGCACGGGCAAGACCTTCCTGATGAAGGGCGTCGTCGACTATCTTTCGGCCGTCAACCGCTCCGTGCACCTCATGGCGCCCACGGGCCGCGCGGCCAAGGTGCTCTCGACGAGAACGTCCCGCAGCGCCTCGACAATCCACGCACACCTCTACTCGCCCCGCGACCGGGACGATCCAGACGACGAGGACTTCACGCTCGTGAGCGACCTCACGTCAAACACGGACGAACTCGACGCGGTCTACGTCGTCGACGAGGCCTCGATGGTCTCCGACCGCGAGACGCAGAATCCGCTCCTGCAGTTCGGCTCGGGCCGCCTTCTCGCCGACCTCCTGCACTTTCTCGAGGACGCCCCCTGCGCGCACCGCAGGCACATCCTGTTCGTGGGCGACGCCGCGCAGCTCCCGCCCGTCGGCATGACCGTCTCGCCCGCGCTCTCTCCCGTGCACCTCGAGGAGGAATTCGGCCTGAAGCCCTCGGAGCACACGCTCACCGACATCGTCCGCCAGAAGCAGGACTCGGGAATTCTCGCGCTCGCGACTGCGCTCCGAACGGGACTCAAAAACAAGACGTACGCTCTTCCAAGGCTTCCTGCGGACGTTCCCGACGTAGAGCGGATCGATGCGCGCGACATGGCGCGCCTCTGCTGGGAGGTCATGGGACGGCGCATCACACGCGACGCCGTCATGATCGCGCAGACGAACGTGCGCGCCCAGCAGCTCAACCGCGCCTTCAGGCGGCTGCAGTTTCCGGGCGTCGAGGAGCTCGCCGCGGGAGACAAGCTCATGGTAATCCTCAACACGCACATGCACGGCGAATTCATCTGCAACGGCGACTTCTGCCAGGTGCTCCGCACGGGAGCGCGCACCAGGCGCAGCGTCTCCTTCCGCGTGAAGACCGGCCCCGCAGGGAAGGGCAGGCGCCTCGTGAACCTCGACCTTGAGTTCCAGAGCGTCACGCTCAGGCTTCGCGGCAATACGGGCGAGTGCTTCGAGGTCTCCTGCATGATCCTTCTCAACCAGCTCGAGCCCGACGACCTGCCCGACATGACGCTTCTCCTTCGCGCCCTCATGGCCGACTTCAAGAACCGCTTCCCGAGGCTCAGGCGCGGCACGAAGGACTGGCAGGACGCGCTCGCCGAAGACCCGTTCGTCAACGCGCTTCACGTCCGCTACGGCTACGCCGTCACCTGCCACAAGTCCCAGGGCGGCGAATGGCCGCACGTCTTCGTCGACTGCGCATGGACGGGACCGAGATCCTCGGCCGACTACTTCCGCTGGCTCTACACCGCAGTGACGCGCGCCAGACAGAAGCTCCATCTCGCCCGCTATCCGAAGCACGCCTACGACGACCCGAACGAAGTCCTTCCCGTGCCCGACGACGCCTGGCCCCGGCAATGGCAGGCCGAGCTTCCCGCAAGACATCCCGGCGAAGACCTCGAGACGTTCGCGCTCGAGCTTCCCAAAGACGACGGCGAAGTCTTCTGACGCCCACGGAAAAACAGGCGGCCGCATTTCTGCATCTTGTAGACGCCGCCCCGCTGAAGGACGAGCTTCTTCTTCGAGACCATCACGACGTTCCAGACCTCCTCGAACGGGAAGGTCCCGCCGTTGCCGATGCTCCTGCCCCTCAGGGTGAGCTTTCGGTCTGCAACCTGCCAACTCTCGTACTCGAGCGTCGCCATGTTGACGGACTCGGCCGAGCCGTCCTCGTCGAGGATGAAGCCCTGCTGCCTGCCGAACTGGGCGGGCACGGGCTCGAGCCACGTGTTGACGAAGAGAGGCATCATCTGCCTGTCGATTCCCTCGCTCACGGTCTTCTTCTCGATCGTGGCGGCCTACTCGGGCGTCGCGGGACTGCCTAGCACAAGAGCGGCTGCGGGCAGGGCAAGAAGCATCGTTCTTCTCAGCATGGCTTTCCTCCTGTTGTCACGGGCATGCGGTCGCCCCCTGCGGCACGCTGCGCCGCATGAGGAGCCTCATGCCTTCATCCTACCGCGCCTTGACGGTCCGCGTCCCGCAAAGCCACACGGCGAAACATTTGCAATGCCTCAGGCTTCCATTTTTGGAATCACCCTCTCGCCGAGCCCATCTCCCTGAAAACAAATCGGGCCCACGGTCAGAAGGCCTGCGGACCCGAAAGGCAGATGAAAATGTCGAAGGCTAGAGCTTGTCCGCCTGCCAGGTGTTGCAGACATTGGGATTGCCGCTCTTGAAGCCCTTCTTGAACCAGTTGAGGCGCTGGAGCGAGGTCCCGTGCGTGAAGCTGTCGGGCACGACGCGGCCCGTGGCCTCCTTCTGCAGGCGGTCATCTCCGATGGCCGTGGCGGTCTTGAGCGCCTTCTCAAGGTCGCCCGCCTCGAGAATCCCGCGCTTTTCCATAAAGTGCCCCCAGACGCCCGCGAAGCAGTCGGCCTGAAGCTCCATCTTGACCTGGAGCGCATTTGCTTCCTTCTTCGTCACGCGCTGCTGGAGCGTCTGAACCTGCTCGGAAATGCCGAGCACGGTCTGCACATGGTGCCCGACTTCGTGGGCGAGGACGTATCCGAGCGCAAAGTCGCCGCCTCCGCCGAGCTTCTTCTGCATGTCGTCATAGAAGCTCAAGTCAAGGTAGACCTTCCTGTCGGCCGGACAATAGAAGGGGCCCATCGCCGACCGGCCATAGCCGCAGGCGGTCGAGGTGCTGCCCGTGTAGAGCACGAGCTTCGGGTGCGGATACCTTTCGCCCGTGGCGCGGAAGATCTCGGTCCAGACGTCCTCCGTCGTCTTGAGCGCAACGCGGGAGAACTTCGCGAGCTCCTCCTCGGCTGCCGTCCCCTTGTAGGGCGCCGAAGCCGTCGTCTGCGTCTCGACGGGGAAGGGCTCTCCCGTCAGCAAAGGCGTGAGGTCGATCCCGTAGTAGCCAGCCACGAGCACCACGATCACGACGGCCAGCCCCGTCTTCCCGCGAAGCGGAATGCCGCCGCGGGTGCGAAGGCCTCCCGAGCGGCCCATCCCCCGGCGGTCCTCGACCGACGAGCTTTCCTCCAGATCCTGCCAACGCATGAAAAAGACCTCCCTGAAGCATCAAACGCATTCCGAATTGTAGCCCGCATCGCGAAGGCCTTCCGACGAGGATCCTCGCGACGAACCGCACCGTCCGCGGAGCGCCTCCGGACAGCTTTCGGCAAAAAACACCTCTTGTGTCGCTTTTGGGCAACACCTTTAATCCTGAGAGCAATTTTCCATTGCATTCAGACCTCTGTGCGTCTATACAGGAAGAGTGCGCGGACTGTGCGATTTCCGGAGAACAACGGATTCGTCCTTGTCCGCCCTGAACCAACCTGACTCAAAGGAGGATCTGCATGTACATGAAGTCTCTCGTTTCGCTGGCCGTTCTCGGCGCCATGTCCGCCGTTGCAACAGCAGGAGATCTCGTGGTCTTTGACAAGCCAAACGAATCGTACACGGTTGACGGCCTGAACAAGTACGGCGCCACGATCAAAGCCTCCGACATCACCATCACGAACACCACATACAACGGCATCGACGCCTATGGCGTCTTCGACCTGAACGCAGCCAACGACATCAGCATCCAGGGCGCCACGAACGGCATCTTCACGCCGACTGATCATGAGAACTCTTCAATCACGATCAAGACACCCAAGAAGCTGACGATCACGGGCCCGTGGGCCATTCATGCAGAAGGCAAGGGCACGATCACCATTGACGCGGGCGACCTCGTCCTCAGAGGCAGCAACGGCATTGCCGCCAACTCCACCGGCACCGTCAGCATCGACGCTCAAACGGTCGACATCGCCAGCACTAACAAATACGGCGTCTCCTCCGCCAATACGGGCGGGGTGACGATCAAGGCGGAAAAGTCCATCTACATCAAGGGCGGCAGTGCAAACGCCGTCAACGGCCTGCAAGGCGCCATCACACTTGACAGCAAGGGCACGACCGTCGTCGACGGCGACATCCTCGCCAAGGCAGCCACGGTTTCGGCTGACTTCAATGGCGCAGGTTCCTCGCTCACGGGCGCCGTCATCACAGAGACCTCAGGCACGACGACGCTCGGCTTCTCCGACGGCGCGCTCTGGAAGGCCGAAGGCGACAGCAAGGTCTCCGAACTCACCCTCAAGGGCGGTGTCGTCGACCTCAACAACCACAACGTCACGGCCGTGAATCTCGCCAACAATTCCGCAGCCACCATCCGTCTTGATGCGGGCGCCGAAAAGCTCGGCAGCTTCACCGTTGAAAACAAGGACGTCACGGCCGATCTCAACGTCGACCTCGTCCAGAACGCCGACGTCGTCGACGAGGCACTCGCCAGGAAGGCGCTTGCCCAGATCAAGACGGGCGACAAGACCACGGTCGAAGCCCATGTCAAGGAAGGCTTGGTCAATCCCGACATCACCTTCAACAAGGACGGTTCGACGGCTTCGGTTGGCACCAACACGCTCATTCGCGACACGCTCGATCTGGCGGCCGCAAGCTCGCTTTCGCTCAACCGCATTCTCATGAACGACGTGCGCAAGCGCATGGGCGATCTTCGTTCGTCCAGCGGCAAGAACGGCGTCTGGGCCCGTTATGACGGCGGCAGACTCGAATCCGATGCGGGCCTCAAGAACGACTTCAACACGTTCCAGGCCGGCTTCGACACCATGCCGCTCGACAACGGCGTGCGCTTCGGCGTGGCCGCCAGCTACACCTGGTCCGACACCGACTTCGCGCGCGGCGAAGCCGACATGGACGCCTTCGGTCTGGCCGCCTACGGCGTCTGGATGGGCGACAACGGCATGTTCGCCGACGTCGTGGCCCGCGTGGCCAAAGCCTCCAACGACATGACGATCGACAGCGTCTACAAGGGCGACCTCGACACGGTCACGACGAGCCTCTCGGGTGAGTTCGGCTGGCGCTTCGACCTCGCCAGGACCGTCTGGATCGAACCTCAGATCGAGGCCACGTACACGCACGCGGGTGCCGAAGATCTGACGCTCAGCAACGGCGTGAACGCCGCCACCTACGAGATCGGCGACTTCGACAGCCTGATCGGTCGCGCAGGCTTCGCAACGGGCTTCACCTGCCCGAACAACCGGGGCGAAGTCTGGCTGCGCGCCTCCGCCGTTCATGAATTCCTGGGCGACCGGGAAATCTTCGCCAGAACGGGCGACAACACCAACTCGCTCAAGCAGGACGGCAAGGACACCTGGTTCGAATACGGCATCGGCGCCAACTTCAACCTGTCCGAATCCACCTACCTCTGGGCCGACGTCGAACGCACGTCCGGCGGCATCATCGATCAGGAATGGCGCGCCACCATCGGCGTTCGCTACGGCTTCTGACGCTCCTTCCGACCTGCGCAGGAAGTCGTTCGCATGACGCAGCTCCCTGCCTGAGTTGAATAAAGGCGGCGCAGAATCTTCTGTCGCCGCCTTTTTCACGCCCGCCGGATCAATCGGGAAGAGCGGGCACCGTCAGGAACGCCTCCGGATCCAGCGTCCTTCGTCCCGACTCGTGCCGGTACGCGCATAATGCGCCGCCTCGAGAACGCTGCAGTCAAGGCACGCGAGCTTGTCTGTGAGCGGTCCGGCCTCGTTCTCATCCAGCCAGTAGTGCCCGACGAAGGTCAGAGCCTCGACGGGGCAGGGCGTCCAAGGCTTTTTTGAATTTCAGGCCCCGCCAGGGAACGCTGACCGCATCTCCCAGTCCCGCAACGGCTCGTCTTCCCGCCATGATCATGTCGCCGAGCGTCGCATCGGGTGCGGGATCCATCCACCACTTCACACGAATCGACGTTCTCTCGCAGCCTTCCTTGTCGAGATAAGAGACGCCCGCAGGCAGTCCCTTCTCGGGTCCCGTGAGAAACTTTTCCTTGTACTTCCAACCGAGCGCAGGCTTGCCGGAGACCGGATCCTTCCTGCGCCCGAAGTCGACGAGCCCGGCCTGCGTCAGGACGGGCGCCTCGAAGGGACCCGTAAAGCGGAGTTCGCCCGAGTCCGTCGGCTCCTCCCAGAGGCGCCTCATCTTCGTCTCCATCCAGGCGGCGTGCACGAAGCGGAGCTCGACGCCTTCGGAGTCGAAGGTCTTCATCCAGACGGGAAGCGTTCGGATCCAGGCGAGCCAGACATCAAGGTCGGCGCCGAGCTGCCTGACGGTCTCCTCGAACTGGCGCCTGTGCGATTCGCTGTGCGAGCGCAGCCACTTCGGTCCGCCGTCCTCCTCTCTGAGAACGGGATCGGGCATCGTGTAATGGAGCGCATTGAGTTCGTGATTGCCCATGACGGCGAGCGCCGAACCCGCCTCGACCATGCCGCGCACGATTTCAAGCGTGCGGCGGATTTCGGGCCCGCGGTCGATGAAGTCGCCGAGAAAGACCACACGGCGACCTTCTGGATGCCGCAGGACGCCGTTCGTCTCCTGATAACCCATGCGCTTGAAGAGAATCGTCAGTTCCGCGGCGTGCCCGTGCACGTCGCCGATGACGTCAAAGCCTGATTTTCCGAGCATGTCCTTCATGACTCCTCTCCGTTCCGGCGCCTCTCCTGAAAGCACTCGACGATCGCGGCCCTGAGCCACTGTAGCTGATGGTCGTCATTGCTTCGTGAGTGCCAGATGACCGTCGGGTTCCAGCGTTCGCGAAGCGGCGAGTCAGGGTCGAGCTTCACGTCAAGGATCTTGAGCGGCATCCAGGCTGCAAAACGCTCTGCGAGCTCCCGCGTCATGACGGCGTAGGCGTCGCTCTCCAGCAGCGCGAAGGGCAGCGTCACAAAATAGGGCGTCTCAACATAGATGCCGGCATTCGTTGTGATCTCGGTTCGATGCATCACCTCGACGGTGCTTTCTCCTCGATAGTCAGGAAGCCTGAGCGAGACAAGCGGGTAGGCGCGGACCTCCTCTTCGGATACAGGACCGGGGCAGGAGGCAAGGGGATGGTCGTTTCTCACGACAACGACGTGTCGTGACGCGAAGAGCTGCTGACCATGAATGTCGGCGGGGAGCGGATTGCCGTCGGGATCGTAAAAGAAGGCGAGGTCGAGCCGGCCGCTTCTGAGATGCTCGATCAGACTGCCGTCGGGCGGCATGACGCGGATGCGAATGTCGGGAGCGCGTCTGCGGATGGCGGGAAGCGCCTTGAGAAGCAGCGTCACGAACGCATTGTCGTTCATCATCAAATGAAATACGCGGTGGATGTTGGCCGGATCGAAATATTCCTCGCTGACGAGATCCTCAATCACGGCGCGGGCGCGCTCTAGCTTGGGCACGAGCGCCGTCATTCGTCGCGTGGGCGCCATGGAGTTGCCCGAGCGTACGAAGAGTTCGTCATCGAAGATCTCGCGAACAGCGCCGAGCATGCGAGAGACGGTCGCAACACTCAGACCGAGCGCCGAGGCCGTTCTCGTCAAAGAATGCGTTCGCGAAAGAAGGAGCAGAAACTCAATCTGCTCGCCTGAAAGACCGGATCCTCGTCCGTTCATGATCGTTCTGACCCCCAAGGCATGAATAAAAACGCCCTTCGATTTTATCGAAGGGCGTCGTGCCCAAACAAGGCGTGACTTCCTCATCAGAAGAAATGCGTGATGCCGAACATCACCTGTTCGGAGTTCGGATCGCTGGTATCCTCGAAATTGTCCGAATCAAAGAGACCCGAGCCGTGGGTCCAGTTGGCGGCGCCGTAAAGATGCGTGCGCTTGCTGAGCGGGTACTCGTAGGCTGCGCCGAGCAACCAGCGCTTGAGGCCGGTTGCTGCGCCCGCCTTGACGTGTCCCTTGTACTCGATGTCATCGTAGGCGGAGGTGAGCATCAGATCGCCGCCCCAGAGACCGATCTTTGCATTGAGGCCAAGAACATAGCCGTCAAAGCCCCTGCCGCTCACGCCCCGCGCATTCTCGTCCGCAAGATTGTTGCTTCCGATGAGCGATACAGGCATGTAGACGGGCGTTCCGGGAACCGTGTAGAAATCCCTGAACATCTGGCCCATAACATAAAGGCGCACGTTGTCGGCCACAAGAAAGTTGACGGCGAGGCTCGCAAGCGTCGAATCCCTGGCCCCCGACCAGCTCGCGCCCGTCTCGGGTGCAGGATGCATGATCCTGTCGACAGTACCCGCGAAGGTCACCTTCGGCGTCCGGTACTTGAAGCCAAGTGCGGCGCGGCGGTTGTTGTCCTCCGTATCCGCCTCCTCAACCCCGGGCACCGGGTTGGAACCCGTCTGGAAGGAATACTGGGCGTAGAGCGTCAGCCCGCCAGCGAGTTCGGGACTCGCCCAGGAAAGTGCGTTGTCAAGGCGATCGCCGCCCTGCATCCAGTGCACGCCGCCCGCTCGGCCCCATCCGAACCCGAACGGGGTCGCTTCAAGGCCAAACATGCCCCAGTGGCCGAACGGAGAGGTCAGGGCACCCATGCGGCCGGCCGCAAACTCGCCGAAGCGTCCGATGACGGCAAGAGATGACTCGCCGCCGAAGAGACGATTGAAGCGCATGGCGCCGTTGTCGGACTCGAAGAGGCTTTCGAGCTGCATCTTCACCTTGAGTCCGTTGCCAAGGTCCTCGTTGGCGACAAGACCCACGCGGGGTCCGAGGTTGACGCCGAACTCTTCGCGAGCCGTGCACTCCGTGCCGTTGATTCCGTTTCGGTTGTTTTCGACGATGATGCCTGTGTCGATGATGCCGTACATCCGCACGTCGGCGGCCTCTGCCGCCGGTGCCAGCGAAGCCGCAGCCAAGGCGGCGGCGATGATTGTCTTTCTTAGCATGACAAGGTCCCTGAACTGAGGGGATGGAAAGGTTGGATTCTCAGAAAAATCCGGACAGTCGGACGGAGACAAGAGCCGACCGACCGTCCGGCAAGGCAAGACGCCAGACCAGGGCGTCACTTGGCTGCCGAGAAGGCCTTCTGAACGTCGAACGGCATGGCCTGATAGCCCATGGCATCAAGAATTCGGATTTCAACCGAGGGCTCCTTCGCGCCCCACTTGAATTCGTTGATGAAGGGCGAGGGCGCACGCATGTCCATGGCGCCCGCCATGCCTGCGGTGGCGGAGTAGACCATGACGGAATCCTTGTCCTTGTGGTATTCGGTCAGAGACGTCACCGGGCTGAACCATTCGTGACCGCGGCCCTTGCCGTATTCCCAGACCTGCTCGATGGTCATCTTCTTCTGGTCAATCTTGTAGACGACTGCGCGCGAATACTTCATATCGGGCAGAGCGGGCTGCTCCATGCCGCGACCGTCGCCATTGTCAAAGACGGAAAGGTAAAACCAGCGCTTGTCGGACTTGGCATCAATGCGCCATGCGGTGTGCTGGGTCCAGGTCCAGTCGAAGTCCTTCTTGCAGACGTTGTAGTATTCGTCGCACTCGATGGGGTTGCCCGAAGCGTCGACCGGCTTGAGGAGCCTCTTCGCGAAGTCACCCGTCCAGCCTTCGTGGGAGCCCACGATCCACTTGACCTTCTTGTCGCGGCCGATCTTGACGATGGCGGACTGGTGACGGGAGGAAATGATGATCGAGTCATCGGTCGGGTCGTAGTCCACGGAGTTGACGTGGGCCCAGTTTCGGCCCGCGCCCGTACCGAGGATGTCGCCGAAGTTGTCGCTCTTGTCGATCGCGGCCAGCTCCTCGGCGCTCATCGTGTGGCCTGCGAGCTTGGCGTCGATATTGAGGCAGACGGCGCCCTGGTCAAGCGTCTTGATGACCGTGCTGCGATACGGATCGAGAATGTTGTTGAGGTTCCATTCGTCGACGACGCGTCCTTCCGGATCGACCTCGATGATGACGTCACGCACCGTGCGAACGTTCCTGCCGTCGGGACGCTTGTAGTTGGCGCTCGAGACGCGAACAAGATAGTTGCCATTCTGCATCGGTTCGAGTGCATGGCTGAAGTCGTCATAGCCTTCGGGCAGACGGCGGTTGAAGACCTCGCGGCCCATGATGTCGTACTTGGCGTAGCGCTGGCCGTAGCCCCAGGTGAGCATGCCGTCGTCGTTCTGGCGGAAGCCCATCATGACGCCGCCCTGATAGATGGAGCTCGCATCAAAGATCGGCTCGGCATGCAGGTACCAACGCAGCTCGCCCTTCGTGTCGATGATGCCGACCTGCGGATAGCCGCCCCATTCGAGCGAGCCGCCCGTCGGGTTGTTCCACACGGCGCGCTCGGCCTGCGGATAGTGATCGAGAATGTTGTTGACGAGGTAGAGGCGGTCCTCGAAACCCTTTTCAACCTTGACGACCTTCGTGTTGAAGAGGCCGCTCTTCTGAGCGGTCGTGCCATTGCTCGGCGCATAGGCCGGACCGCAGTAGATGCGGTAGCTTTCAGTGATCTTTTCGGACTTCGTGTTCGTGCCGTTGGTGGTGCGCGTGTAGCTCACCTCGACCGTGTTGACCCAGTCGGCGTAGAGGCCGAAAACGGGAATGCCCGAGTGCGTGAGCAGGTCGACGTCGCTCACCTTGTACTTGATCTCCTGACCTTCGGGCTTGGGAACGATGCGGACGGTCGCGTCGGTCACGACGTAGCCGCCGTTGCGGATGATGGCGGTGAGCGGCGCGATGCGGTACGGATTGACGACCACCTCGCCGAGCAGGCCTTGGACCTGGTACTTGACCTTCGGACCCGAGGGACCGCCTGCGGCAAGCGCCCGAAGGGGCAGGGCGGCGGTAACGGCCATCGAGAGCATCGAGGCAATGAAGACGCGCTTCGTCAGCATGTTGGACTCCTTTTCTGACTTGCTGAAGGGCGTGCCGTGCATCACTGCGGCGCACGCCCGTTGACGGATCGAGGAGGCGGAACCGGCGTTCCACCCTCACGATGCAGAAAATGGTACGGATGCGACCATCGCCGAACCATAGGAGAATTCGGAGGCGCAGTCTTCAGAAACGGGGAGGCCTCTTTGCAGAAAATGCAAAACCTCGGGAAATCCCCTTGGGGTTTTGCTCGAGGCGAAAATCCATGCGTTGATGCATCGCGTGCATGCGCGCGGAAAAGACTCCCGACGCAGGCTCATATGGCGGCATCGACGGCAGGACGCCCCCTGCGAAACCAGAGCCGCTGTTCCTTCACTTCGGCGACAAGGGCAACGAAGGCCTTGACCATCGATCCGTTGCTTTCAGCGAGCCTCACGACGGAGGCATCCATGACGATGTCGTCGAGGACGACGTGGCGGATGCCGTCGCCGGCAATCGGCAAATCGGTCTGAGGGATGATGGTGGCGCCGATCCCCTGACGCACGTATTCGATGATGAGGAGCAGGGACGAAAGCTTGATGACGGCCTTCGGAGTGAAGCCGAGTGCATTGTCGACCACGTAGGGCGAGTCATGACGGCTCTCGAAGATCATGAAGTCGCTATGACGCAGGACGTCCATGTTGAGTTGTCCGTCCGGGGTGATGCAGGGCGAGTCAGCGGCAGCAAGGAGTACGGGCGGACAGCGTCCGATCGTCTGCATCACGACAGGCGCATCGAACCTCACGCCGAAAGTGATGCTCATCATCACGTCGATCGAACCTTCGGCCAGGCGCTTTGCAAGCGTAGCGGGAGGCGCCTCTTCGGCAATGATCGTGAGTGAAGGAAAGCGCGAGCGCGCCTCACGCAGAACGGTACCGAAAAGGCCAGAGGAAATCGTGGCGGCGCATACGCCCACGCGAAGCGTCGAAGCGGTGCCGTTGAGAATGTCGTCGGCGTTGTGCCTCGCGCATTCGGCCATTGCAAGGATGCGCTGCGCGTCTGCAAGGAAGGTTTCACCAAGAGGCGTCAGCGCCATCGTTCGGTTCGAGCGGTTGACAACCGCTCCTCCGAGCTCCTCCTCAAGGAGTCTGATCTGCGTGCTGAGCGTCGACTGGCTGATGCCAAGCAACTTCGCCGCGCGCCCGAAATGCATGCGGTCCGCAAGAACCACGAAGGCCTGAAGATGCTTCAAGTCGAACATGAAGAGCTCCTCTCGGAAACGGAAAAGGACGGGACGGGTTTTGCCGTGTTCGGAACACTAGAGATTTCCCGAACCTTCGATCACGAACGTACTTTCGATCCACACAAAAACGACCCAGGGACAAGCGTTTTACGTAGCCTAACATGCACAATCGAGATTCTCGATCGTACCATCAATCAAAGTCGAAATCAAAGGAATTATTCTCCGTCCTTGCGTTTCAGGGTCCGACCGAGTTGAGCGGTCCCTGACCAACCCTTAGGAGAAGACAAACATGTTCGTTGAAACATTCAGGAAGACGGCGCTTGCCGCGCTTCTTTGCGGCGCCGGTTCCTGCGCCGTTGCCGCCGTGACGGCGGGCACCTACGAAGGCCAGGCCATGGGCAAGCTCAGCATGGTGAAGGCTGCCGTGACGCTTGACGCCGAAGGCCGCCTCACCGACGTCAAGCTTGACGTTTCGGGCGAAACGCCTGCTCTGGGCGGTGCCGCAGCCGATGCGCTGGAAAACGCCACCCTCCATGGGCAGGAGTACCTCTCCATCGAGGAGCTGCAGCAGGCCTCCGGCGTTGGCAGCAGCATCATCGACCGCCTGCGTCAGGTGGGTGCTCTGGGTGACCTGCCGGAAAGCAGTCAGGTGAGTTTTTTCTGACAAAACTGCATAGGGCCTTAGCACACACGGTCTGCCGTAAAAGGCGGGCCGTGTTTTTTTTTGTTCGCCCGGCAGGGGCAGGGTGTTTTTGCATTTCCGGCCCGACAAAAAGTAAACAAATAAAATGGCGGAATTTTGTAGATTATTACCATTGAAAAAGTAGGGGGGGGGGGTAAAATGGTGAAA
>ERZ779843.3518-NODE-3518-length-13120-cov-4.115423_pt1 | contig 13120 bp, 12 predicted proteins | sample MGYA00511560_ERZ779843 | MGnify/ENA primary metagenome ERZ779843 (study PRJEB29588, sample SAMEA2158062) | human gut metagenome | biome: human gut; feature: human-associated habitat; material: faeces | place: Denmark | collected 2008/2010 ... | reverse complement strand
TAATATTAGCCTGTTGAAAAGTCAGCTTTCTATTACGTGTTTCGTGCGGCAGCACGCATTTAATAGAATTTGCGCAGCAAATTCATAATTTCCGGGGGCGTGTACCTCGGAAATTATACAAGGGAAGAAAAAATGTGCCTGAAAGGCGCGGTTTTTCTTCAGTTTCGCTCGAAAGCGTGGTTTCGAGCGAGGATCAAAGGAGAATACCGTTTTGAAGACCAAGCATGAAATACTGACCGCGCTCGCGCACAGCGGCGAGGAAAAGATCCTGCTCGCAAGCCTGCTCGACAAGGAGCAGACCTGCGAGACGCGCGGCTACGCGACCAGCACCCGCTTTCTCAGCATGAGCGAGCGGGCGCTCTGCACCGAGGCGGTGCATCAGGCCGGGGCGACCGGCCACGCGCTGTTCTGGGGCGGCTACGAGGACGCTGAGCGCGGCATTTACCTGTTTTACCCGGATTACATGGACGAGGAGAGCGCAAGGCTGTCCGCGCCGCTCGCGCTGCTGCGCGCGCACAAAAGCCGCAGCGACACACTGACCCACCGGGACTATCTCGGCGCGCTGATGGGACTTCAGATCGACCGCAGCGTCGTGGGCGATATTCTCGTGCACGACGAGGGCGCGGACATCATCGTTCTGGAGGACGTAGCGGAGTTCATCCTGATGAATTTCGGCAAGGCGGGCCGCAAGAACCTTTCGCTGACGCGCGAGGAGCTGTCCGATCTCCGGCAGGCCGTTACCGAGGAGAAGCGGCTCGGTCGCCTCGCCCCGCCTCGACAGCATCGCCTCCCTCATTTTCGGTCTGCCGCGAAAGGACGCGCAGGCGCGCATAGAAAAGGGACTCGTGTTCGTCAACAACGCGCCCTGCCTCAAGCCGGAGCGCCAGATCGCCGAGGGCGACCGCATCACGGTGCGCGGACTAGGGCGCGCGAGGGTCGAGAGCTTCGGCGGGACCAGCCGGAAGGGCAGAATATTTTTGAATTTTGTTCGGAACATGTAATTTGGTTCGAAATCTGTAAAAAACCGCCTGTTGCCAAGCGATTACCCCTATGGTATACTGGATATAACAGAAACAAACCATACCCGTTCCGCGCATGGTCTGCGGATTTTCAAAAGAGGTGTTTGTGATGAGAAAAAGACTGCTCGCCGCTCTGCTGAGCGCCGTCCTGCTGCTGACCCTTGTGCCGGCGGCCTTCGCGGCGTCCGATCTGGACGGCCACTGGGCGAAAAAATATATCGACTATCTTGCGGATGAGGACATCATCAACCCCTCCGCGACGACCGGCAAATACCAGCCGGATACAAAGGTGACCCGTGCCGAGTTCATGCGCTACATCAACCGCGCGTTCCACTTCACGGAAACGGCCTCCATCAGCTACACCGACGTGCCGAAGAGCGCGTGGTACTATGAGACCGTGTGCATCGCGCAGAAATACGGCTACATCAACGGCGTGGGCGGCGGCAGAATGGACCCGACCGGCACCGTGACGCGCGAGCAGGCCGCGACCATCATCGGCCGCCTGTACAAGGCCGACCCGGGCAATGTGTCCCCGGCGAGCCTCGACTTCAAGGACAAGGCGAAGATCTCGAGCTGGTCGGCCGGCTACATCAGAGCGGCGGTCGACAAGGGCTTCCTTGCCGGCTACAGCGACGGCCCCTTCCGTCCGACCCGCGAGGTAACGCGCGGCGAGGTCGCGAAGATCATCTATTATTACCTCGGAACCTCGCTTTCGAGAGCCGGAAAGGCCTATACGGGCGCCGACCTGCGCGGGGATACGACGAACGCTACCATTTCGGAGAGCTGTACGCTGTCCGATGCGACGATCGAGGGCGATCTGTTCATCACGGAGGGCCTCGGTACGGACGCGGTAACGCTGAGCAACGTGACGGTCGAAGGAACCATCATCATTTCGGGCGGCACGGTAACAATGACAAATACGACGAGCGACCACATCATCGTGTCCTCGGCGATGGGGCGCCTGCTGCAGACCACTGCGACAGGCGCGTCGCGCTTTTCGGAGGCTGAGGTCCGCACGGCGGCGGTGCTGTACGAAAAGGTGCTGACCGATGGATATGACGGCTTCGAGAACGTAACGGTCTGCGGCGGGAACAAGGTCTCGCTGACGGTCGACGCGGATCTGCTGAAGCTGACCGTGAACGCCCCGGTGACCGTCACGACGACGGCGGCGGCGAAGGTGTATCATTTCCAGGCGAACAGGGCCGCGACCGTCACCGGCTACGGCTCGGTGTATCAGGCGGATGTCCGCACGGACGGCGTCAGCTTTACGAAGGACGTAGCGCTCGGCGGCTATACGCTCGCGAGCGGCGTTTCGGTCTCGGTGGCGGGCGAGAACAGGACTGCGTCGAGTACGGCGGCCTGTTCGGCCGTGCGCCCATCATGCCGGTGAACCCCAACGCCGGCACCGTGCTTGCCCACCGCGGTGGACGCTTCCCGGCACCGCTGAACTCGCTCAAGAACTAGCTGAGGGGGACTGGCGAGGAGCCCCGGGGAGGGCAAATATATAAGGTCGCCTGCTCGGACAGTCCTGACTCGCACGGAGAGCACATTAAGTGCTCTCCGGCTCGTGCGGAACTCGCGATCGACCTTATATATTTGCCCTCCCCGGGGCTCCCGCACAGCGGGACCTCAGTTGGGTTCAATCCCTTTGGCAGTCGCTTCGCTTCTGCCCTACTCTGCTGGTGCGGCGGTTTGGCGTTGGAACGGTTCTTTCTGATATATGCTGGTTGCGGCTCTTCTTTTGGGAGGAGTCGCTTTTTTGTTGCTAGGAGATTGGCCCGTGGTTGATGGGGATGCTCGCTCTGAGCTGCTTTCTGCTGATTGGAATGGCGAATGGATGCGCTTGCAGGCTGGTCTGCGGCGGGCTGATGATTCTTTTGAGTGGGATAAGCGGGCTCGGCATTTTCGGCCGCTTGAGACTGCTCCGTATGCCCGGGACTTTATGAAGCTGTTGGCGTTAAAGCCTGGCGAGTCGGTGCTTGATATGGGATGTGGGGCTGGGTCGATTGCTATTCCGCTTGCTCAGGCTGGACATCCTGTGATTGCTGCTGACTTTTCTCCTGCTATGTTAGGCACGCTTGATGCTGGCATTGAGTACTATGGGCTCGAGGATTGCATTACACCGCTTGAGCTTGCTTGGGATGATGACTGGGATTTGGTTGGACCGGTCGCAAAAGCGGTAGATGTTGCCTTTGCCAGTCGCTCTGTCACCACGACCAACCTAAAAGACGCGCTTGCCAAGCTTGATCGAACGGCTCGTCGACATTGTGCTGTCACGATGGTCGCCAACTCCAGCCCGCGCTATGACCTGCACCTGATGAACGCCATCGGTGCCTCGGTTACCTGCAGTAATGGCTTTGTGTATGCCTTTAATATCCTCATTCAGATGGGTGCCCTGCCGCAGGTTACGTACTTTGAATCGTCTCGTCGCGATACCTTCGATAGCCTTGAGGCGGGCGTGGCGGACTTCTCCCGCATGCTCGAGCATGGTAACGAGGATAAGATTGACCGCCTGCGCGACTACGTCGCTCAGCATATGATTGAGAATCCCCATGCCGGCGAGCCAGGGTCCAAGGGCGTGCCGCAGGGGCGTTACATGCTCGACCACGTTCGCAAGGTCCGTTGGGCGTTTATTGCATGGGAGCCAGTCTCTTCGGACCGTCCATAGACCGCTTTCGGCCGCCGTACACGTCCGCCTGTAACCCGCGCAGTTCTTCCGCTCGGCATCCGCATTCTTTTTGAACTGGCAAACACGCCCCACACCGCGCCGTTCCTGCGCTATCGTGGGACAGCTCACGTAGATTAAGGCCCCATCGCGGGGCGCCCCATAACATAGAAAGCGAGAACCCATGGCACTGACAGGAGCCCAGATCAAGCAGCTTCGAAGCATGGCCCATCACCTCAACCCCGCCATCATCATCGGCAAGTCCGACATCAACGAGGGCACCGTCGAGCAGACGGTCGCCTACCTGGAGAAGCACGAGCTCGTTAAGTGCTCCGTACTCGATGGTTCCAGCCTTTCCGCCCGCGAGGCCGCCGAAGAGCTCGCCGAGCGCTGCCATGCCGAGGTCGTCCAGGTTATCGGCCGCAAGTTCTCGCTGTATCGCGAGTCCTCGCGCAAGGACATCGAGAAGATCAAGCTCGTCTAAGAGCCAACGATCCGGCGAGCCAGCATACATCAAGCTTGCGAGCGTCCGAGCAATTCGGACGCTCTTTTTTATCGCTCGACGAGCACGCGGTTAAGCCTGCCCTCCACCAAGCGCTCGTACAGACGCCGCGTCTCGGGCTCGGGCACGCCATTGACCTGCTCCCTCAGGTGATGCATATGCCCACTGTACAGCTCGACGATATCGCGTCGTCGCCCCGCCGCACCGTAGACGCGCATAGCGCAACGCACCATGTCCTCGCGCGCCGTCTCTTGCCGCAGCCCCGACTCCACCAGCCATACCGCCGACTGCAGGTCGTTTTCTTCTAGGGCGGCATTCGCGCCCCGAATCATGCAGTCGATATACTTCGATTCCATAATGCGCCGCATACGCAAAAAGTAGGTGGGATTACAGCCATTGGGAACATACAACGGGCCGGCGTAGAGCTGCTCGATCTTAAGGCACAGCTCGATCAGATGGGGTCCGCGCGCACCCGTGCGATTTCCCAAAACTTCGCGGCTTATCTGATCAAACAATCGCACGTCGGTCTTGACGTAATCGCCGTTAAGCCCAATGCACTCGTTTTGGATCAGCACACACGACTTGCCGTCCGGTGTCGGCCCCAAAGCCGAACGCAGGCGCGATATCGTCGAGTACAGATTGTTACGGGCGCTATTGAACTCGGCATGGGGCCATAGCTCCATAGCCAGCGTCTCGCGGTCGACCAGTGCATCCATGCCCAGCGCAAGCCGCTCGGCAAGCGTCGCCGCTTTCTTGCGGCGCCACATCTTATCCGTGATGGGAAACCCGTCGCGCTCGGCGCGAAACGCCCCAAACATGCGGATCTCGATATGGCCAATCACATCGACACCCTCGGCATCGCCAGCCTGGAACAGACGCTCGCTTTCGCCCTCAAAGTCGTCACGCAGCGAATACCGCGACAGCTCGCGCACCGGGAGCTTCTTTCGAATTCTAGCAGCCGGCTCACCCAGACAATGCATTGCAAGACGCGCAAACAGCCGATACGACGGATCCAAAATCCCTGGGCGATTCATGGACATCCAGGCTGCAAGGTCGCTATCGCGGCCCGCGGAGGCCAAATGCAGCGCCACCATCCATGCCTCGGCACCACCGACCTGCGTTCGGCTCAAATCGAGCAGCTCTGCCTCTTCGCGCACCGATACCATCGATGTATTGCGTAAGTACGCCGCGCGCTCTAGCAGCAGTGCGTTGTCGCGTATGTATCCAATCGATTCCTCGGCAAGTCTGAGCACCTGCACCGCACGGAATTTGGCATTGACCGGACGCCCCTCAGCCAGCGACTGCCAGCCTTCCAGTATCAAGCCAAACAACTGGACTTGATTGTCACGCACGCGCACGGCAAAACGGTCGAGCTCATTGAATGCCTGCTCGTCGGTCACCGGCATGCCGGCAAGCAGACGCCGCGCCGATAATACCATGCGCACCCAGATGGCGAGTGCTCGGATTCCACGCGCTTCGAGTGCCTCGAGCGTCAGGGCCATCTCGTCATCACGCTCGTCAGTCCCTGCATACGACCCATCAAATAGCTCCGTCAACATGCGGTCCGCCCGCACAAACGTCCCCGCGATATCGAGCTCACAATCGTAGACCTTATCCGTTTTGAGCCCCGCGAGGATCTCACCACCCTTCGCCCGCTCGGTCAGCCCATGTTTTATCTCGACATGTGCGGACAGCATGTCGAGTGCGGCACAAGACGCCTTACTTTCCAGCGCTGTATGGCCTGTCGGAAGCCCCAGACCACTATCTCCATAACAGGCGGCCGTAAACGCGTGCGCTACCTTCCACGACACGGGATCGAGCTCGCAAATCGCTTGCTCGCCCGCATGCTCGATAATTGAGGCCATATACCGCGCGAGTTTTGTATTGGAGACGCTCACCGCCGCCAGATAGATGCCGAGCGCCTCGTCAGGCGTCGGCTCCGATGCCCGGCCATCTGCCTCGGTCTTTCCCAGCGCCGCGCGGCAGACGTCCCCTCCATGCCCCGTCAGGGCCAGATCGACCCCATACTGCCCGGCAAGCTCCAACACCGCACTGCGGTCCAAAAACGCGTCGGCGAGGTCCATCGCGGTATCGCAGCGCCCCGCTTTAATCAATATACGCGCCGCCCGCACAACGAGTTCGGGGCGAATTTCGGCGACCAACTTGCGCAATCGCAGGCGTGCGTTGTCCTCGGTACCCAAGCAGGTAAAGCTCCGGTCTGCCGGATCGACGCCAAAAATGGGATAATCGCGGACAAGATAGGACTGGTCAATCGCCGAAAGCCTAACACCGCAAGCCTCGAGCTCCGAAATATCGCCCTCGCCCATTAAGACCATCAAGCATGCCACACTAAACAGGGCGTTGTTCTCGAGCGACGCCAAGTCAACAAGTGCCGCACCGCAGATATTGACGATCTCGTTTTCGAGCATCTGGGCAACGTCTCCCTGCCCGTAGAGTCCCGACTGCATAGCCGAGACGAGCTCGGGCACGCTCTGCGTAAGCTGATAGAAGTCGAGCGATGTGCTGATCGAAAACGCCGATGCCCACGCCGAATACTCGTAGGCATGCACCTTGAGCATCTGCGCGTTGACTTTAATCGAATCGCCCAGTCCATGAATCAGCTGGCGATTCGAAGGACGGCAGCTCATAAAGACCCCAACCCCCATAGCACGTAGGCTTCGGATTCGGTCGATCAGCTCCTCGGTCTCGCCCTGGCTGAGGTTAGGCACGTTATCGATTGCAATCAGGGAGTGCGGCTTGTCCTTAAGCTCTTCGGTAACGACCTCGAGCTGCATAAACACCTCGCGCCCAATGGCGCGGTCTGCCTCAATGATCCGCACGGGACCTCGCGTCGGATCGTTTTTAACCTCTTGGGCATACTGCAGCAGCACCGAGGTTTTCCCAAAGCCATCAGGCGCGTAGAGGACTACGATGCCGGCCTTTCGGCCCTTGGCGATAAGTTCGTTCATCAAGCGATCGCGCCGCACCGTATAACTACTGCCCAGCGGCATAAGCTCGAGGTCGTCCATATTGCCCAAATCGTTAACCATGCCCGCTCCTCAACTCGACCACATGGACACCGTAACGCTAGACCATATGTATCGCTAGATGAATAGAGCGATACTACGGTTTAGGATGTTTGTTGGTACGCAAATGGCAAGTTTTTGTTCAGCGTGGTCCGATTGAAACTTATCCCCCAACCAATCAGTCTTTGCGCAGGTCAATGCGCTTGCCAGCTTGTCCCATCCTTTGGCAGTGTACCTCAAATGAGCGCTGTTCAATTGTGTTGCGCAACTCACCTAATGACAGCTACCGTCTACGACCTTTTCATAGCATTTATGCATAGTATCTGTTATGGAATGAATCATGCTGCACCTGACGCACCCGTCAAGTTCGCGGCAAGATTTTCGTCAAGCACACGGCGCGCGCTCAGCAAAAAGGCCCCCGCAAAGCGGAGGCCTTCGGCAAAGCTATGTCGAGGTGATAGGCTATCGCTACTTGCAGAGCGAAAGGGCGGCCTCGTCGGCAACGACAACGCAGTTGGTGTGCAGTTGCAGGATCGAGGCAGGGCACTGGGGGGTAACCGGACCATAGCACATGTCATGTACGGCCTGCGCCTTGGCCTCGCCGTTGGCGACGACCAGGATCATGCGGGCATACATGATGGTCTGAGTGCCCATGGTATAGGCCTGACGGGGCACGTCGTCGATGCTGTCGAACAGGCGGCTGTTGGCCTGAATAGTGCTCTCGGTAAGGTCGACGCAGTGCGTACCCTTGGAGAAGTGATCATCGGGCTCGTTGAAGCCAATGTGACCGTTGTTACCGATGCCGAGCAGCTGCAGATCAGGGTAACCGGCAGCAGCGACAATCTTGTCGTACTCAGAGCAGGCAGCGGCAGCGTCGGGATTGGAGCCATCGGGCACATGCGTGTTGTTCAGGTCGATGTTAATGTGATCGAAGAAGTTCTCACGCATAAAGTAGTGGTAGCTCTGGGGATCGTCGTGCGAAAGGCCACGATACTCGTCGAGGTTGTAGGTGCTGACCTCGGCAAAGTCGACGTCACCCTTCTCGTACCAAGCGGCGAGCTGCTTGTAGGCGCCAATCGGGGTGGAGCCGGTGGCAAGACCCAGCACGCAATCGGGCTTGAGGATAACCTGGGCCGAGATGATATTGGCGGCCTTGCGGCTCATATCCTCGTAGTCTTTAGCTTTAATGATCTTCATTACGCGTCCTTTCTCGTACAAGAGAGGCAAGGCTCCCCTTACAAGCACTTGCCCGCGGCCCGCGTCGGCCGCAACCAACGTGTGCGGCCACCAGGGCGAGGTCGCGTAATGTATGTGTCTCTTGTCTAGCCGCGTCGAGGCCCCTGCCCGTCCACGGTGACCCAAAGCTGTTTAGCTTCGGACAAGTCCCATCTTGCCACGGAGGGCGTCCTCTTTCAAGGGCGCCCTCCGTAAACGTGTTCGAATTGTAGGCTAAAGGCCAAGCGCGCTCACTAGCGCTCGCGAGCGACAATGAGTTGGTCCATCTCCTCGACATGCTCGCCAACGGAGCCCTTGATGCTCGAGAACTCAACGGAGTTGCACACCAAGATAGGAACCGTTACATCGTAACCCTCGGCAGCAATTGCCTCGCGATCGAACTCGATGAGCACGTCGCCCTTATGGACGATGTCACCCACTTGCGCATGTACGGTAAAGTGCTTGCCCTCGAGCTGAACAGTGTCCAAACCAACATGGATGAGCACGTCCAGGCCATCGACCGTGTTAAGCGCAACGGCGTGTCCCGTGGGAAAAATGGCCTCGACTTTGGCGTCTGCCGGCGCAATCACGCGCGTGCCGGTAGGCTGAATCGCCACGCCCTGGCCCAAAAGGCCGGTGGCAAACGTCTGATCGTTTACCTCGGAGAGCGGAATGACGTCGCCCGAGATGGGAGCATCCAGCGTAAGGACTCGACCACGCATACCAAAAGACCTTAGGACTTTAGTGAACATGCTCCCCCTCGGACATACCAATCAATCAAAATAACCGAACCAGTTTACCACTTGGCATCCGTTTTTGGCCATTAGGGAAGTTCGCGCTTGACAACCTCGACGATATCGTCAACAACACGCTGGGTCAGCTCATGCGTCTCCGCCTCGGCCATCACGCGAACCAGCGGTTCGGTACCGCTCGGGCGCACCAAGATGCGGCCGCGACCGTTGAGCTCCTTCTCGGCGGCAGCAACGGCGTCCCAAATGGGCTGGCAATCGTCCAGGCCGGCCTTGTTGTCCGAATGCACGTTGACGAGCACCTGCGGGTACTTCTTCATGATGCCAGCAAGGTCGGTAAGGGTGCGGCCAGTGCGCTTGAGCACGGCCAGAAGCTGCAGGGCCGTCACCAAGCCGTCGCCGGTGGTGTTGTGCTCCAGGAAGATGATGTGGCCGGACTGCTCGCCGCCGATGACAGCACCGTCCTCGAGCATACGCTCAAGAACATAGCGGTCGCCCACGGCGGTCTGCACCATCTCAAAGCCCTGCTCCTTCATGGCGATGGAGAAACCGAGGTTGCACATAACGGTCGAGACGATCTCGGAGTTGGCGAGCTTACCGCGAGCAGCAAGGTCGGAGCCGCAGATGGCAAGAATGTAGTCGCCATCAATCTCGTTGCCCTCGCTGTCCACAAAGAGCACGCGGTCGGCGTCGCCGTCGTGAGCCAGACCGATATCGGCGTGGGTGCGCAGCACGAGCTCGCGCAGGGGCTCAAGGTGCGTGGAGCCGCACTCGACGTTAATGTCAGTGCCGCAGTAATCGGTGTTGATGGCATGGACCGTGGCGCCCAGGCGCTGCAGCGCGGCAGGCGTGGTCTGGCACGAAGCGCCGTGGCCGCAGTCGACGGCAACGACCAGGCCGTCGAGCTTAAGGCCGTCGAGCGTGCTGATGGCATGATCGACATAGTCCTTGCGGGCATCCTTCATCTTGATGATGTGACCCACACCGGCGCCGGTCGGCAGCGTGTCGGCAGCCATGGCCTCCTCGGACATGACCCAGGCGCTGATCTCTTCCTCAACCGCATCGGGAAGCTTCATGCCCTTGCGGCTAAAGAACTTGATGCCGTTGAACTCCGGAGGATTGTGCGAAGCGGAGATGACGATGCCGCCATCGAGCTCGTTTTGGACGGTGAGCAGCGCCACGGCCGGCGTAGGAATGACGCCGCAGCAGTGCGGGCGGCCGCCCTCGGCCATAATGCCGGCGGTCAGCGCGCTCTCGAGCATGGTACCCGAAAGACGCGTGTCGCGGCCGATGCAGATGTCCGGACCAAGAAACTTGGTCGCCGCGCGGCCCAGGCGAAACGCGAGGTCGCACGAAAGGTCGGCATTGGCGACGCCACGGACGCCGTCGGTACCGAAGATGTTCTGGGGCATAGGATCGCTCCTTCCCTAGCAGGCGATATGCAACCGCCCACCCTAGTCGAAAAAGAAAAGCGGGACCCGCCGAGCAATCGGCAGGCCCCGCTTGTACATTGTATCTCGTAAGGAGATAAAACCTTAGCGCTTGGAGAACTGGGGAGCGCGGCGGGCCTTCTTGAGGCCGTACTTCTTGCGCTCGACCACGCGAGCATCGCGCGTAAGGAAACCGGCCTTCTTGAGGTCAGCACGGTAGTCGCCAGCGTTCAGAAGAGCGCGAGCGATGCCCAGGCGCAGAGCGCCGGACTGACCGGAGATGCCGCCGCCATCGCACAGAGCGATAACGTCGAACTGACCGGCGGTGTCGGTCACCTTGAAAGGAGCAAGGGCGTTCTCAACGAGCTGATGACGGCCGAAATACTGCTCGGCGTCACGCTTGTTGATGGTCACCTTGCCGGTGCCGGGGACGAGACGGACGCGGGCGACGGCGTTCTTACGACGGCCGGTACCCTGGTAGACAACGGTGTTCTCAGCCATCTTTAAGCCTCCAGCTCAATCTTCGTGGGGTTCTGGGCAGCGTGCGGATGCTCGGCACCAGCGTAGACCTTAAGCTTGGTCATCTGGGCACGGCCGAGGGTGGTCTTGGGCAGCATGCCGCGAACGGCACGCTCGATGACCTTCTCCGGGTGCTTCTCCATAGCCTGGCGGAAGCTCTCAGCCTTGAGGCCGCCGTTGTAGCCGCTGTGGCGATAATAGGTCTTCGTGTCGGCCTTGTTACCGGTAAGCTGGACCTTATCGGCGTTGATGACGACAACGAAGTCGCCGCAGTCGCTGTTGGGCGTGAACTGGGGCTTGTTCTTACCGCGCAGGATCATTGCGATCTGGGTGGCAAGACGGCCCAGGACAGCACCATCGGCGTCGACGAGAACCCAGTTGCGCTGGACCTCGCCCTGCTTGGCGTAGTGAGTCGATTTCGAAATCACTTAGACTCCTCCATGTACAGTACGTGTTGTTACAGAGATTCACGGGGCTCTGCAAGTAACCCGTCCATATTACCCCGCTCGCCGCCCGAGTCAACAGGAATTTTGGCTCCGACCAGAGTTTCTGCACATGTCGTCCATGGGTCATGACGTCGCGACGCTAGCGCTCGACAAACGCCTCGATATCTCCCAGCAAGCGCTTTGCCTCCTGACGACCCTGAATATACAGGTCGAGGAGCTTTGCCGAATCGTGCTCAACGTGACCGACCTCGACCGGCTTTTGCGGGGCGACGACCAGCGCACGGCCCTCGCGCTCATACTTCCACAGGTGCATGCGCTGGATGTTATAGCGGTCGTGGCGCGTCTCGATAGCCTCGAGCAGGTAGGGGTAGTCGGCATAGCGGGCACGTGCGGCGGGCATAAACTCGTAGGGCTTTTTCTCGTACGAGCGGTCCTGCGTGACAATGACAACCGCGCGATCGAAGCCCGCTTCCTCCAGCACGTGCTCGATGGGGACCGAATCGGCTACGCCGCCATCGACGTATTTGTGCCCGTCAATCTCGACCGGCGGCGTCACCAGCGGCAGTGACGTCGAGGCGCGCACGGCGTCGAGGTCAAGTACGGCGCTTTTGACCGGCAGGTACGTGGCGGTTCCAAAGAGCATGTCCGTCGCGACGGCGTACATCTCGATGGGGCTCGCGTCGAACGTTTCATTGTCAAAGGGGTCCAGGCGGTCCTGGACATCGTTGAAGATAAAGTCGTAACCCACAATAGAGCCCGTGGACGCAAACGATGCGGCGCCCATGTAGCGGCTGTCGTTGCAGAAAGCCAGGTTGATGCGGTTGGCACGGCCGATCTGGTGCGACTTGTAGTTCACGCCGTTGAGGGCGCCAGCCGATACGCCATATACCGCCGGAATCTCGACGCCGGCCTCCATGAGGACGTCGAGCACGCCGGCGGTAAACTGCCCGCGATAACTTCCGCCCTCCAAAACGAGCGCGACCTTGCCGGCGTTCTTTGCCTTATCTTCTGCAGTCATATTGACCTCCTGCGATTGCGTTTTGGCTTTCTTCTACCCAGTTTTGGGATGGAGGGCGCATAGGTTTTGGAGTTGAGGAGATGGAGCGGATAGCGCGTCCCAGTTTGAGGCGGGATTCCGGGATGCGCTTTCCGCTTGGACTGCCGTTGGGAAAGCGCGTCCCGTTCTGAGCGCGGATTCCGGGATGAGCTTTCCGCCAACAGCCCATCCGGAAAATGCATCCCATTCCGAATGAGGATTCCGGGATGTGGTTTCCACTTGATGTGCCATCCGGAAACTACGTCCCAGTCTGAGTGCGGATTCCGGGACGCACTTTCCGCCTGGGCCGCCATTGGGAAAGCGCGTCCCACCCTGCGTTGCCGTAGCGTTTTCTTTACGCCCGCGCCCTGCATAGAGTTCGATTCTCCGCGGGTTTGGGGTTCCATTGATGCGGCGCATGGCAGGCTGAGATTCGATAACATCGCATCCGTTTTGAGTCGGAAGTTTGCGCGGAGAATCCGCGTATTTGCTTCGCAAATCCGCACCGGCTTT
>ERZ779843.3512-NODE-3512-length-13129-cov-3.570063_pt1 | contig 13129 bp, 9 predicted proteins | sample MGYA00511560_ERZ779843 | MGnify/ENA primary metagenome ERZ779843 (study PRJEB29588, sample SAMEA2158062) | human gut metagenome | biome: human gut; feature: human-associated habitat; material: faeces | place: Denmark | collected 2008/2010 ... | reverse complement strand
GACAGCGCCGCGCCTGCCAGCAAAGCTACCACCGCCTTTATCAACCGGATGTTCACCACGATTTTCGCCGTGGCTTGCGGGCAATCGCCGCCCGTCAGGGCCGCCCACACGTCGGCAACGGGGATACGCACGGCACCGACGGCCAGATCCAGCAGAAAAAGACCGGCCGTAAGTGCAGACAATGCGGTAAAGGGTATGGCCGAGCGGGAGCGCATTTATTTCACACCTTTTTGAGTTACAAGGATATAGTCAAAGAAGTCGCCACATGTGACCACAATTTGGAAATTCCGTTCTCCTCCGGTGTTTTTGTCAACTTTTATAAGAAGTGATTTATTTGTCGGCTTTTCCAATGTCATCCATTCATAAGTTCCAAGTTCACCGGTAGTATGGATGTCTCCGTTACCTTTGTACCAAATGTCTGATTGAGGAATCTTAACTCCAGACAACCACCAAAGGCCTTCCGAATTAATGACTTCGCTTCCTTCGTCAGAACCAAAGACTATTTCATGCTTTGAGAGTTTGATGTCATCATCCCAATCCCCATCCTTTCTCGTAAGGCTATTTTCCTCATGAGAACAAGACAGAAACAGCAATGATAGTAGAGTCATCATAAGATATCTATCCATATGTTACAAAGGCTTTATATCAAGAATCATTTGTATATTAACATTGAAATTGTAATTGACTGAAGAATTCTGGTCCCCATGTTCAACTAATTCAGGCCCATTTACGGGAGCTAACGAAAAGTGCTTATACCAACCATTGGCACTTCCTTCCCATCCCCAATTACAATAGAAATAGATAGCATGAGTTTCCATTAATCGCCCCGGCATTACGTATTTCATCCAAATATCCATAGCCCCATCAATAATCCAAGCATGACCTCCAGTATAACGCCCATAATCATCTGAGCCTGTATTACCTCTCATATATATTGGATTAAACGATTCTGAATAATGTGCTACAATTTTATCTTTATCGTATGTTTCTAATTCTCCACATGAATATCCTAATGATCTCAGAGTTTTAGGTACATTAGTAGATAGAGCACCACTTAAAAGAATACCATAATCCATATCTAAATATTTAGACCCTCCAAGACGATATAAGAACAAAGCCAAATCCGATTGCCCATTCTCTATTGCTGTCCAATTTAGGGGTTCCCCATCAATAAAATCGGGATGTTGATGATGAGCCATAATTAAACCGGTAGCTACCGCAACGCATCCAACAAGAGTCTTGGTCCCAGATATGGTAGGACAATAATAATTAAACGGAGTGCTTTGTCCCCAAAGTCGGTTTTTACCATATGGACCCCGTTTGTAAGAAAGGGCAATATCTGTTATTTGGTAAGGACTATTTATATTACCATCGACTTCCGGAATAGAAGCCCGTGAATTAGATTCATTAGAATTAATTTTTGTGGTAATTTCAGATTTCAGGCTATTGATATACAATGCTAAACCTTTGTTTTGGATAGTATCAGACAGATCAAAATTACCCTCTGTAGAGATCGCGTATATCGGATCCAATCTATAATCTGCCCCCAGTAATGCAAAACCGTCATCATAATTAACGATATATATCGCAGTGTCAGCGTTTACGTGAGAAGAACGAGAAGAAATGGTATTGCTAATAGAAAGAATTTGTATATTCTTTACAGATTTAAGAGATGATGCTCTTGAAACAGAAGCACCATTAATGCAGTCAAGAACCTTTTCGACATTTTTTAGTGCATCTTCAAGAGGAATAACATAAGAGACCTCATTATTATCATTTGAAATCGTTTCAACTCTCTGCTCATCTAAGAAATCTGTTGTTGAGCAACTTTGTAGCAAACAAATAATGGCTACAATAAAAAGTTTCACTTTCATAATTTGATGTATTTAAAATTAAAATAATTGCTTGTAATAGACGAACGGTTCCTCCACCAGTTCGGGGTGGAAGATCTTTATCAGGTCGCGCAGCACGATGTCCGGATTCACAACTGCCGATTCCCAGTAGTCGTTGCCCCCGGCGGCGTTGATACGGGCGTTATTGTTATACACGAAGCCGTTCCGGACGCAGCGGATGTCGGCGAACTTCGGGCAGGCGGCCTTCAATTCGTCGAGCGTGTTCGCCATGCCGACATTCAGCCACACGTCGGCGTCCGATGCCAGCAGGTAAGCCTCCTCCATATCGATGGACGTCGAGGCGTTGCCCGTGTTCTTCTTGTAGATGTAGTCGCCTCCGGCGTCGGTAATCAGCCGCACGGCATAGTTTTCCGTCGAGGGCATGAACCACGAATCGCCGTAGGGCGTATTGAGCATCACCGACGGGGCGTCGAGGGCGTTGTCCGCCACCCGCTGTTTCAGAGCGTTGTACCGGACGGGAATTTCCACGAAGACCTTTTCGCCCTCCGCACGCCGGCCTACGACCTCCGAGAGTGCCACTAACCACTCGGCCTTGCCTAACGGAGACTCCTCCAAGTAGTCGCCGACATAAAGAAACGGGATGCCTGTCTCTTTCAGTTTGCCTTCCGCCGAGCTCGCCCCGTTCACGCCGAAGAGCAACACCAGGTCGGGGTCGAGCGACAGCAGCAGCTCGTAGTTGATGTTCCCCTCGTAGCCGACATCGCCTATACTGTCGCGGCGTGCCTGAATATCGGGATTGGAGATGTAGTCGATGCCCGACACGCCGACCACGCGCCCGGCTTCGCCGATGGCATCGAGCATGGCGATATGGGTCGAGGACACGCAGACGATACGTCCGGCATCGCCTTCTAGTACCTGCCCCTCGAATCCCTCGGGTGCGGTCTCGCCGTCGCGGGCGATGAAGAGGGCTGTTTCGACACCCTCGGCACCCTGCCACGGATTCGTAACGGTGAGCAATACGCTCTGCCTGCCGTCGGCGCCTTTGACATCGAAGCCCGAGGCGTATCCGGGCGTATAGACTGACCGGTTGAAATCGGTGAGGTTGGAACTTTTGTTGCGACAGCCTGCCAATGCCAGCGCAAGCAGCAGTATCAGGCTCAGGTTTTTCCATGTTTTCATATCGTTGCGGATTTTCGTTTACTGTTTTTTCTTGTTTTTATCGAACTTCGGGGTGATGCCGATGAACAGCTCGAAGTTGATGCCTGGCATCGGGCGCGAGAGCACCGAGAGATAATCCTCGTTGAAGAGGTTGTTGACGGCGAATTTCAGTTGCAGATCCAAGGGCTTGAACGAAAGCCCCTTTTCGAGCGAGATGTTGCTCATGAAATACTCCGGCAGGTGTCCCGTCAGCGTGTAGTCGTTGCTCGACATGGTGAAACGCTCCGAGTAATAGGCCCACTTGTAGAGGAACGCCCACGAGCGCCATGAAAGGCGTCCCGTCAGCGAGGCGGAATGTTCCGGAACGTAAGGCAGCTGTTTACCTACCGACTGGTCGGCCGGCGACATCTTCTCGCCCTCGTTGATGGAGGGCGTCCACGAATAGGAGCCGTTCAGGTCGATAAGCCAATCCTTGGCCGGTTGCACGGCAAGGTTCGCCTTGACCTCGACACCGTAGGCGTGCACTTTCTTCACGTTGCGCGGCGAGAAGAAACCCTTGGTCGTGGGTAGCCAGATGATCCAGTCGTCGATGTAGGAATCGAACCAGTTCGCGCTGCCGCTCAGTTTGTAGATACTCTTTTTGCCGACCTCGAAACTGACGCCCGCGTCGTAGCTGAATCCGTGCTCGTTTCTCAGGTCGGGATTGCCGCCCGGCAGGAAGTAGAGGTCGTTCAGTGTCGGGAAGCGGTAGTTGCGCGATACGGAGGCCTTGGCGACAATGTTTCCCTTTTTCGACAAGATGCCGTCGATGAAAAATGCGGGGATAAGCGGCACCCACTTATCGCCGTACATCTCTTCGCGCAGCACCACCGACAGCCCCATGCGGTCGATGGGCTGCCATTTGGCCGAAAGGGAGCCCGAGAGTTCCACGCGCCCCTTGTCGTAGCCCACGATGGCCTTGTTGCCGTCTTGCAGGATGATGTTCTTGTCCTCGCTGCGCACCAAATGTTGGTGAAGCGAAACGTTGGCAGTGAAGAACCACCGTTTCGAGGGGCTGTACTCGCCCTCCGCCTGACCGTAGAACGTGTTCACCTTGCTGCGCGAACGCGTCATGGAGGCCCAGTTGTCGGGGGCTACCTCCCGCTTGTAGTCGTAAGCCATCCACGTGTGGATATAGCCGCCTTTCACGCCGACTTTCCAGTTGCTTTTAATGTGGTCCCATGACACGACGCCGCGGAAAGTCTGCTCCCGCTGACGGTTCTCGAAATCGGTCGCGTCGCCGTAGTCGGTCGTGAGCATCGGCAGCTCGCGGTTGGAATTGATATACCAGGCATTCAGCCCCACCTTGTCGCCATTGCGCGTGTCGTAGTACACCTCCTGCAACAGGTGCAGATCCTTGAACGAACCGCTTCGGTTGCGTTCCACGGGATGATACTGCCCGATGATGTTCTTGTCCTCGTCGTAGATGTTGATCTTCTTGTCGCGGTTGGTGTACTTGTAATCGTTGGGCGACGAGGAATAGACGGCGCGGGTGGAAACGTGCCAGCGGTCGCTGCCGTAGGTCAGGCGCAGGAACTCGTCGAACGTGCTGAACGAGCCGATGCCCTGCACATACTGGGCGTTGAAGCCCTCGCCGACATGTGGCGCGGTGGCGAGTTTGACGAGCCCGCCGATGCCGCCGCCCGTCTCGTTTACCGACGAGGTGCCGTGAAGCAGCGACGCCTGGTCGATGAAGTAGGACGGTATGGTGGAAAAGTCGGTCATGCCGAGCATGGGATTGTTGATGCGCATGCCGTTCCACGTAACCTGCGTGTGCGAGGGCGACGTGCCGCGGAAGGCGACCGTCGAGAGCGTAGCGCGTCCGTAGCTCTTGACGAATACCGACGAATTGAACGTCAGGATGTCCGCCATCGAGAGGGCGATGTTCTCTTTCAACGCGAGCGAATCGAACTTCGTCTTCTGCACGCCGATCTCCTTCATGGGCCGATGTCCGATGACCGTGACTTCGGGGATGGTCAGATGCCAGGCCGATTTCTTCTTGCTTTCCGTTTGCTGCGCAAAGAGTGCGGCGGGGAGACAAACAGCCAAAGCGAATAACAGATATAGTCTTTTCATATTGCCTCCTTTTTTATTTCCAGCAGAACGCACCGGGGATGATGCCGACATAAAATTCGTCGAGCAGTTCGCCCTCGGGCGAATAACGGTATATCTTGCCCTGCTGCTGGTAGTCGATGGCGTCGGCGATATACACCTCTCCGTTGACGGGATTTACCGTCAGTCCGTAGTAAATCGTGCCGCTGTATTCGAGGAACGGGCGCACCGGCACGCGGGTGGCGTTCACGTCCATGCACCAGATGTCCTTGTTGATCCAGTAGAGCTTGTCCCGCTCGCCGTTGAGCTGCACTTCCGAGGGCCAGTCGCCCAGTTTGAACTTGAACTGCTTCTCCACGGTGAACGTCTCGGCGTCGATGCGGTAGAGTGACGGGGCTTCGTAGCCGTAGGGGCTGCCCTCGTAACCGCCGTCGGTGACCGTCCACATCTTGTTATTGCAGTCCATGACCAGCGATGTGGGCTGGATGCCGACTTTCAGTTCATCGACCACTTGGTCGGTCTCGGTGTCGATCTTGATGATGCGGTTCTGGTACGACCAGCAGTTGCAGTAGACGTATTTGCCGTACTGCACCATCTGTTCGGTCGAGCCGCTCTCCATCGTCATGTCCGGCACCTGAATGTAACCGGTTATTTCGTATTTCTTCGGATTGATGATGAAGATGCGGTTGTCCCACAATTGGGTGACGTAGGCTTTCTCGTCGCTCAGGAAGTGGATATAGCGCGGCGAGGTAAGATTCTCGATGCGTCCCACCTCCTTGAACGTGTTCAGGTCGATGGCGAAAATGACGTGCGAGTTGTTCACCACCACCCAGCCCTTGTTGTCGTGGATGCACATCGACTGTGCCACGTCGCCGAGCTTCATGCCGTTGGCACGGAAAAAGATTTCGTTCTGCACCTGCTTGGTGGCGGGATCGTAATAGCTCAACGTGGCGTTGCCGTACTGGAAATTGCCTTCGTTGGTGATGAACAGTCCGGCTCCGGAGGCATTGAACTCCTCTACCGCATCGCCGTAGTCCCATTTCATGCAGGAGGCGAGAAACAGCGACACGATTGCGCTCCATAGCAGGTATTTCAGTTTGTGACGGGTCATATCGTTCTTGTTACGGTAATCCCCGGTATGGGTACCTTACGGCATCCATACCGAGGATTTGGCAGAAAATTTATTGTTCGGTTATCTATTCAGCCGGCTTGTACCTCCCGTCTTTCATGTCTTGGTAGGTGGGGTTGTATTTGCAGCCACTTACAACCCAATTTGGTTCAGTAATTTGATTATCCCTGATAAAAGTTTCAAATATAGAAAAATCAGAAAAAGAAGTAAGCTTAACGAAATTCACTCCTGATAAACTTTTAAGCTTCGGCATATCAAAAGATGTTAACTTGGAAGCTGCATCTGCACTTAGAGAGCCAACTATAGTGACTAATTCAGGGCATGAGAAAGCGGAAAATCCATGAATCGTTATTCCCGTTCCTCCAACTTTTTCAAGCACAGGAAAAAGCTCATAAGTGGTTGTAGAACGAATATCTAATCCTCCATATGGAAGGTTGTTGGTTGACCACTTACCTTCTTTTGCATATGATGGATTTGAATTGCAACAAATTGATTTTAAATTACTAAAATTATGAACCATATTAGGAGTATTAAGCGTCCCCTCCATAAAAAATTGACCGCCAATTTTTTCAAGTTTTGAAAATTCTAAGTTTGATGCCATCATATTAATTTTGAGATGCATATAGCCGTCGACAGATTTAAGATTATTTGCAACGATGCCAGATTTCATCCCCGCACCAAAATAAAAGTCGCCGTGTACCTCTTCAATTGGAAGGGTAAAAACTTTTTTGTCTGGTGTTATGTATGATAAATTTTTTACCTTTTTAAAATTAAAATCAACATAGTTACCCGCCCAGGCATCAATATCAACAGAAACATTAGAAAGATCATCTTTCGTTATAAGTTTTTGTAATTTCTTACATTCCGAAATGCGTATAATGGATTCCTTTGAATCTTCAGTAGAAAAAACAGCATCACTAATGTCTATGGGAGAAGAACAATTTATTAGCTTCTCTAATTTTAACGATCCTATTCTTTTTAGGTTTTTAAGATTTGACAATGATGAAAGTTCATCGAAATTACAAATTGAAAGAGAGCCTGTTACAGTTGCTAAATTCGACATTCCATCAAGATTAGTGAGAGAAACATTTCCAGTAGTAGAAAACAAATCTCCTTGAATATAATTCGAAATAATCTCACAATCTCCATTAACAACAGAAAGTTTGGGCATTGATAATTTTTCAAACTCGATAGGCAAAGATGAAAAATTAATGCTTCCTGTTTCAATAAGTTCAGGGAAAGAGATAGATTTTAAAGTCGATATCTTATTAATGCTCAACGCATTTTTTACAGTCTGTACTTTGGGAAATACCAATGTGCTAATTACACCTTTGCCCATGCCGAAAATGTTTAATACTCCTCCGACGTTTATCAGTTCGGGCATTTGAAGCGTTGTAATTGAGGATGAACTGATAACAAAATCACCCTCAATAGCTTTTAACAGATCAAACTGAACGATTTTTACACCATTGTTGTACACATGAATATTACCCGTTACCTCGTTCAATTTGGTCATGGAGACCATCTCCAGCGTTTCGTTCGCAGCCGGATTCTTCTCCGAACCAATCAACAAGCCGCCGATTTTGGTAATGTTGTCCAAACCGATCAGCGTTCCACCAGTATAGCTGTTGCGGATGATGATATTTCCTTCGATTTCTTTCAACATTCCGAGAGCTGAAATATCTTTGATTTCTTCGGCATCTTCACTGTCGGAACCGATAACCAAATCCCCTTCTATAATGGACGTTCCGGTAGCCGCAAATGATGCGATTTCCACCGGAGTTTTCAATTCGACGTTGCCTTTGCTACGGATTTCATCCTTGATAACCAAATAAGTATAATCACGCGTTTGACCGTTAAAGGAGGTAACGCGGAATGTGCGCTCCGTATCCCAATCGGTGATTGTTGCCGGGTCGGGCATGATTTTGGCGGAAGGGGTAAATTCGACTGTTGCAGACGCTCCGTTCAGCGATACGGTATATGGGACGGTCACGGTGATGATGTCCGATGCTATAACGGCGGAATAAGTTTCTCCTGCAACCGACACGGTCACCTTCGTTATGAAATTGTCATCGGCATCCGCCGGGATATCCTCTTTTTCAGAACATGAGTATAATGCCATGACCGAAAGGAATGCAATAAAAATTTGTTTTAATTTCATCATTATTATTTATTTATATTTAAATCTTGGAACGAAAATACTTCGGTAGAAATTTCTCCCAAAACGCCGCTTTTAGCCAAGGCTCCATTCTGAACTTTTATGAAGTCGACGTATTGGAGATTTACTGAAGAGCCGTCGTGATACATGGCATTGGATATCTTGAATCCGTTTTTCTGTCCAGAACCGTCATACGAATCACCAGCCAACATATCGGAACCGCAATTATCCACATACCCCCAGTCATAAGGAGAGTTACTCCAATAACCCGTGGATGGACTTTGTGAATTGCGTGGCAATAGTCGAGTACCATACAAAGTGTAGGAGTCGGCCGTAATCCACAACGGATAATAGTAAGGTTGCGTGTGGTAGGCATTGAAATCGACCCAACCGGTGTTTCCCAAATTGTCAATCCAATGGGTGTGTGATCCATCCGAAGCCGGCCGGAAATAGGTCACCTCATAATCTTGAATGGTGGTGGGCTTTCCTGTTTCGCTGCCTCGCAGTTCGTACCACTCATCATCGGGAAGTCCATTACCGTTGACATCTTGCATCACCCACACGATCCCCGGTTCATTGGAAGAATTAAAGGCATTGCCCTGAATAGCAAAATCATATCCACCCTTATTCTGAATGCTGTGGTCAAACCCGACTATGATGTAACCGCCAAAGGAGCCGAGAGATACATAACTTTGCTTGTCAATACGCTTGGAAGCATATTCGACAGCTGCTTCCCGGGTCGATTCGCTACCGGTAAAACCGCCGGTATTGATTTCGTTGATGAACTGCCCGGGAGCCGGCGTGTATTCATACACCCGGTTGGAATAGGCGGAACTCGCACTCGAAGCGGCACGGTATCCGGAAGCTTCCGACCCGTTCACGCAAACTACGGTGACGGCGGATTCCACGGATATGCCATTTTGCATTTCGGTGACAGAGACGGTTATCCGGTATTCTCCGGCGGACGAAGGGGTGAATTTATACACCCGACCGGTTTCACCTTCCACGGGCTTACCGTCTACGCTCCAGCGGTATTGCGGATTCTCGAAATAGTCCAGCAATGGACGCAAGAACACTGGTCGCCCGGCAAACGTATAGCGTGTGGAAACAGACTGCTCATAAGACGGGGCAGGGAAAACAACCTCATAGGGCATATTCTCGACCACCTCTATCTCTAACTCTTTCTTGGTTTCACCATCCTCGTTGGATGCTGTTATGGTAATCGGAAAAACTCCGACCTGATTTTCCTTAAATGTGTAGGTCGTATCGGTGGATACCACCACCCCAGCACGCACCCATTCCACCTTGAAACCGGCAAGGTCGCGATGGGCAATCACGGCAGTCAGGGTATTCTCTACGCCTTTTTGTACTTTCAATCCTTTGGCTGGCACATACAGATTAATGGCAGGGGGCAACAAATCCCTTACTTCCACTTTCACCTCTTCTTCGGCATGACCGTTTTCGTTGTCTACTCGCAGCGTAATATAAACCTCCCCCGATTCATCCCACGTGTATTTCAGGGTCGGGTCTGTGGAAATCAGTTTCCCTTCTATGGTCCAGGCAAACAAGGCATGATCTGCGAACCGGAAAGTCGGTGCGATGACCAGTTCCCGGCCAATCTTGACTACATAGATACCATCTTCACTATCGAGTTCAATCACTGGGGCTTGTCCGGATTCTGCAACGACAACTTCATCCCGATTGCAGGATATGAATAATACAACGAGTGTAAAAAAACAAGTTAAATTTTTGATTACCATGAATACAAGCCGGTTGGATTAAATGACAACCACCCTTTCCAAGTTTAAATTTCCTTGGAAAGGATGGTTATAAAATTAGTTTTCAAAAACAATATCATCAATACAGAGGTATGCAGGGGTATTTAAGCCATACTCTCCTGTGTCGGAACCTGAAAAGTTAAATTTCACAAATCCTACTCCAGTTTGATTAATAGGCCAATATGTCCATGTAGTAACTGGATCTTCGTTCTTCCCATTCCTATAATCGGCTAATACCTTGGTGTATGTAGCTAACTTATTACCAGCAAAATCATAGCATTCAAGTTCAACTTGGAAATATCCAATATGTTTTCCGCTTGCATCGACTTGTGCTGACAACGGAGTAGCTACACCGGATGCGCCGAATTCATTACCATGCATGATTACACCATAGGTATATGATGAATTACAAAACCACAAACCTTTTAGGGTATATTCACCTGTTAAATAGAATTCGGGTTGAGCCATCCATTCGGTATTATATTCATCAGAATAACCATAAACAACAGCAAAATTATTTCCGCTGTGACCTGCACCTTCGTTAGAGCCATTAACAGAAGTCGTATCATAAACACTCATTTGATTGTTATAGGAATACCACCAATCAGCCGGTATGGAATCACCGGTAATCGTAATTCCTTCGGAGCAAGATGGATTGGTGCGGTAATTCCATTTAGACAATGCTAATCCACCACAAGAGAAATTGTTGAATGTTCCATAATTATTAGTCACTGTGTTAATCGCTGACATGAAAACACCATCCGGATCAGCAATTTCTTTTACTTGGGCATACGAACCCACATTTCCATAATAATTAGCACCATAAGATGTAGGCATCGCCATCATTGTAGAATCGAAATCATCAAACGTAATGGTATAAGAACCATCGGGGTTAGAATTTGCGCGGGTTTGAATCGCACTTTCTTCATACGGAGTAAGGAAGTCATCATCGGATGAACACCCGGTGAACACTGCGGCGGCAACTGCTACAGCTGCTATTGCCATAAATCTAAAATTCTTTTTCATAACTCAATTGTTAAAAGTTAAACAAAAAAGTTTAAGCACACATTCGTTTTCTTTGCGATAGATTTGCAGCGAATGAGAAATCGGTTATCAAAAAGAATGCAGGTAATCTTTGGAGGAGCCTCTGTTCATTTTGATTTAATGCCAATTATCCCGTGGTCACTAATCATATCTCATCAAGCAGGTCTTCTGGCTCATCCCGCTTATCGCGCCTTCCCAGCTTTCACCAGTGGCAAAGAGTGCGATAAACTTTAATTAGGACTTACAGCTGCGAGTACAGCTCCGGATTCTCACCGGTATTCCCTTTTAATTCCAATCGACACTTCGATAGGAAACTTGACAAATGCAAAGTTAAGAGTTATTTTTTATATAATCTTTTTTTTCTCCCTTTTTTTTGATAAGTAGTAAAATTACTAATAGCGAGAAATAAGATTATTCGGCCGATTTATCTTATATTTACCGCAGAAAACAAAAAAAACAAGATGACAAAAGACAAATGGCTGGGACATGGAGCAATACTGGCTACGAATCTGATTTTCGGCTTAAATACGCCCATAGCGAAAACCATTGTCCCGGAATGGATCAGTCCGTATGCTCTTACCTTTGTAAGGATGGTTTTTGCTACCCTTGTTTTTTGGGGTATCGGCTTACTGGCTCCGAAAGAAGAAGTCGGAAAACGGGATCTATGGACGATCTTTTGGGGTGCCTTATTCGGTCTGGTAGGGGCACAAGTATCTTTTGCCAATGCCCTTCTGTACACCTCACCGGTCAATATTACCATCATTGCAGCCATGACCCCGCTCGCGGTTATGCTGATCGCAGCCCTGATATTAAAAGAGCCCGTCACATTCAAAAAAGCTGCCGGAGTTTTGATCGGAGCATCGGGTGCCTTACTGATCATTTTTCAATCGTCGGCTATAAATACCGATTCATCCGGCAATTGGATAGGTAACCTACTTTGCATCGTTAATGTAATCACTTATGCCATCTATTTAGTCATCACCCGTCCTATCTCACAACGTTATTCCGCCATCACTCTGATGAAATGGATGTTTTTATTTTCAGCCCTTATCTCTTTTCCTCCCGGTATTTCCGATCTGCCGGAAGCTAAAGTCTTCGGCACAGAAAGCAACCCATTCGTTATCCTGAAACTGAGTTATATAGTCATTATGGCAACCGGCATCGCTTACTTCCTGGTTCCTATGGCTTTGAAACGAATTCGTCCCACGACAGCCAGTATGTACAACAATTTACAGCCGATCATCGCTTCCATTATAGCGATTCTTATCGGACAAGATGTATTCAGCTGGGACAAACCGATCGCCGCTTTACTGGTATTTACAGGTGTGTACCTTGTGACACAAAGCAAAGCGAAAGAAGAAGTAAAAGGTATAAAGTAAAAAGTAAAAGGTGGAAAATCGATCTCTCCACCTTTTACTTTTTACTTTATACCTTTTACCTTACTCATTTCTGATTCAGATAGGCATCGAGCATCCACAACAGCTTTTCCTGACTTGAAACATAAGAAGAAAACACATCCTGAGTCCCATCGTCCCCAATCTCTGCAGCGACACTCAAAATTTCACGTTCCTGTTTCAACAATACCTGCACATCCTCTACAACAGCCCGCAAACAAGCATCTCCGTCAGTAACATTTTCTTTAGCTTTCAAAGTAGCCACTTTAGTATAAGCTGCATAAGAATGCAAAGGTACACCACCTAAAGTAAGAATACGTTCAGCAATTTCATCTACCTTTTCGATAGCATCGTTGTACAACTCTTCAAATTTAGCATGCAGAACGAAGAAACGGTTACCTCTGACGTTCCAATGAAATCCACGCAGATTCTGATAATAAATCTGATAGTTGGCTAACAACTCATTTAAAAGGTTTACTACTTGTTGAGCATTCTCTGAATCCAATCCGATTAAATTTTTCGTT
>ERZ779843.3506-NODE-3506-length-13150-cov-2.976098_pt1 | contig 13150 bp, 12 predicted proteins | sample MGYA00511560_ERZ779843 | MGnify/ENA primary metagenome ERZ779843 (study PRJEB29588, sample SAMEA2158062) | human gut metagenome | biome: human gut; feature: human-associated habitat; material: faeces | place: Denmark | collected 2008/2010 ... | reverse complement strand
TACAGAAATTATTATTGCTTGCCATGGTATTATAAATCCAAAGTCTATCGAATTTGTAAATGATTTGAATATTGCATATGAGCCTAAAAGCCCTATTGGAATTCCTATTAGCAATGATTTTGCTCCATACATTATGCTTTCTAATTTTATCATTTTGTTAAATTCTTTGGTTGTCATTCCTATTGATTTTAGGTTTGCAAATTCTTTTGAGCGTAGTATCATGTTTGTTGTTATTGTGTTGAATATATTAGTTACACCAATTAGTGTGATTACTGCTATGAATCCATACAAGAATATTGATACAAGTATTATTATCCTTTTTTGTTGATCTGCATACTCAGCTAAATTTGTTATCATTATATCTTCAAAGTCTTCGCCTTCTTTTTTAAGGTCTGTTAGCTTGTTTTCTATTTCTGATGGTTTTTGTGCATCTATGCATAGGTTTCCACTATTTAATTCACTCTTATCTTTAGTAACTACTGGATAATCTTCAGATACAAACAAGTAGCCTCCCTCTGTATAACATCCTTCATATCCCATTGGTCTTTCTGTTGTAATTTTAGAAATCTTAATTTGCTTTTGCTCATCATCCATAGTAACTTCCATTGATTCTCCAGCTTTAACATTAAAATAATGCTCAACCTTAGATTTTCCTTGCCCTAGATAATGCATCATGTCGTCTCCAAGTATTGCTATATTTGAATAATCTTTCTCGTTCATTCCAAGTCTTTTTACATATGACTTGAAGTAGTCATTGTTAACCATAACAATTGTCAAACCTAGAGTATTATATTCATATTTTCCAACATTTTCTGGGAAGTCTTCTTCATATATCTGTTTTTTATTTTCTAATTCTTCTTTAGCAAAGTCTGTTCCATATTTGTTTACGTCTATCTCAGCACTAGTCTGATATGAATAACTGTAACTCTTTATTCCACTCCAAGTTGCAACTTTCTCATACAAAGTTTCATTTCCACCATTTACAGCTATGTTATAGCTCAAATCTGTATAATATGAACCTGTCATCATCTGTCCATAAGTTAAAAATGATGAAAGTGCTATGAATATTGATATACTTACAACTAGCGACACTACTGTTGTTCTGTATTTTTTTCTATTTCTTTTTAAGTTTTTTCTTGCAATTACTCCGCCTATTCCAAATAATTTTTTCGTTAATTTTGATGTTTTTATTTTTCTCGTCTTTATCTTTATATCATCTGTTCCACGTATTGCCTCAATTGGTGGAATTTTAGATGCTTTTATTGCAGGAATTAAGCATGATAAAAATATTGTAATGCCAGAAATTACTACTGAAATTAAAATTGCCATTCCTGGTACATCATATACAAATGATGTGCCTTCCATCATGTCTACTAATAACAAATTTACAATCCATAGTAAAATTATTATTGCAACAATTCCTAATAAGATTCCAAGTGGAATTGCAATTATACCAATAGTAAAACACTTCTTTTTATTTGTTTTTTAGTTGCTCCAACAGATGCTAGCATTCCATATTGTTTTGTTTTTTCAGATACAGAAATACTGAAGCTGTTTCTTATTACAAACACGCTACTTACAACTATTATTACTATAATAACACCAGCAATTCTATACAAAACACCTAATATACTCTCACTCAGAACTCCTTCAAATCTTAATAAGTCCTTATTAATATCTACTTCAATTTCACTATCAGTTTCAGCTTCTATAGTATTTTTAATTTGATTCATTACATTTTCATATTCTTTTGGATTTTTTAGAGTTACATAGAAGTTGGCTATTTGTGAGTTTTTTATTATAGCATCAGCTGTCACTGATTTTCCATTTTCTTCTGCTGATAAAATTTCATTTGAAGCATTTGTATTTAATTTTGTGCCTATTGATGTTATTTTGTCTGTGCCATCTGCATTTTTCTCATCATTTGAATATGTAACTGCCGTATAGCCTGGTGCAGAATAAGGTTCAAGTCCTGTGTTAGGTCTTTTCATTATTCCAACAACAGTATATTCTCTTTTCTGTCCATCAATAATTTGCTCCTCATAATCTTCGTTGTCTTCAGCTTTTCCAGTCTCTTGATATATATATTCTTTTGACGAACTTGCTAGATATGGATTTTTTTGATTAAGCTTACTGCCGTCCATTAGTTCTCTTGTTCCAACATTTAAAGTAATCTTATCTCCAACATTAATCTTAACTCTACCATTATCAATTAAATGTTGTGGAATAACAATCTCATTCTCATTTTGAGCCATTCGACCTTCTATCAATTTATATGCACCTTTTTCGAAAGCTTTTTCATTCATAGAAACCACATAAATATATGGTTTATCCTCATTTTGAATACTATCGAATTCACTGTATCCCAGCTCTTTTGTAGTATAATAACTATCAACCGCATTGTTCTGCGTAATATATTTTTGCTGTTCCTGTGGCACATTAGAAAACGAAATATGATAATCACCATCATTATTCTTAATAAGATTTACAAATGTCTGCTGTGCACTTGTAACCAGCCCCGCAACCGCACAAACCAGTGCAGTAGAAAGCATAATTCCAATAATAGTAACAACAGTACGTTTCTTATTAAGCAATAAATTTTTCTTAGTCAACTTATTTAAAACATTCATTATATATTCTCCATCTTTTCGCCCAATAGGGACGCCCTTTTTTGGGCGAAATTAACTTTTCGTTTCCAAACAGCTTCCTTTACTGGACAAAATTTATATTATTTTTTCTTCTTCTCCCAAGAAAGTGTGTCCCTATTGGGCGAAATTTTTCTCATCCTTTATTATCTTTCCATCTTCTATTGTTATAACTCTCTCTGCTTCTTTTGCTATTTCTAAGTCGTGAGTAATTATTACAACAGTCTGGTTAAACTTTTTGTTCGACAATTTTAATAATGATATTATTTCATCACTCGCCTTTGAATCTAAGTTTCCTGTTGGTTCATCTGCTAGCATTAATGCTGGATTATTTATCATTGCTCTTCCTATTGATACACGTTGTTGTTGTCCTCCAGATAATTGGTTTGGCAGATGCTTCTCTCTTTTTTCTAACCCTAATGTTTTTATTAACTCATCTAATCTTTTCTCATCAACTTTTTGTCCGTCTAAGTCACATGGCAATGTTATATTTTCTCTTACATTCAATATTGGTATTAAATTGTAAAATTGATAGATTAAACCAATTTGTCTCCTTCTAAATATAGCCAGATTATCATCATTTAAAGAATAAATGTCTTTTCCATCTATGAACACTTTGCCTGAAGTTGGTCTATCAACTCCACCTAACAAATGTAGCAATGTAGATTTTCCGCTTCCGCTAGCTCCTACAATCGCAACAAATTCTCCTTTCTCTATTGAAAACGAAATATGGTCAACTGCATTGACCTGATTTTCACCTTTTCCATATGTCTTAACCAAATCTTCAACTTTTAAAATTTCCATTATATTTTCCCTTCTTTTCAAATTTTCTTTTACTGGAATTATAATACATCATCAAAGTGACAAATAAATGACATTTGTAAATTTCTATTTCATTCATTAAAGAAAATTTTTTTCATATAAGTCACCCAGATTTAATATTGATAGACTCAATCGAAATTCGTATACTAGAATTAGATATTGTTAAAAATACATACTATAAGAATAAGCATGATAAAAAGGCTCAGTAGATGTTATTTTTAGATGACCCTAATTTTAAGAATGTATGACTCAAGGACAACATGAAAAATCTATTGAAAAAAAAATGAGCGAATTTCTTCACTCATTTTTTTTTGAACTTTTTTACAGTCTGTTTATTATATCAACATATTAATTTTAGTTATTTTTTGAGTTCTTTTGTAAACTCCAAATATTGTACATTATCATACACAAATTTTATAAATTCTTCTTTATCACTTAATTCTCCAATATATTCGCTCGGAATTTGTGATACTACTCCTCCCAATGATAATTTTTGAAATACGCTTTCGAATGCTAGTTTTTCTTTATAGTCTATTTTTTCATCTTCACTCGCATGGTACGAACTTGTATATTTTTCTTTGTCTGTTACATTTTTTATTACTCCAAATCTTTCTTTGTCTATTCTTTCAAATGTTTTGCATACCTTTTGACTTGTTTCTCCATATAAGCAAAAACCTAAGCCAGAGGCTTTCTTCCACTTTTCAACAGTTTCTTTTAAATGCTTTACTATCTTTATAGCAAATTCTTTTCCATTTGGTTCAGTGTTAGAAACTTCTTTCATCATCATTGTTGCTTCATATACTCCTACATATCCTAACGAAATTGTAGAGTAACCATCTTTCAAATATTTATCTATTTTTTCTCCTGATTTTAAATGTGCTATCGCACCATATATCCAATGTATTGGGCTCGTATCACTTACTGTACCAAGCAAAGCATAATGTCTGCACAATAATGCTTCATGACACAATTCCAGTCTTTCATCTAGCAAGCTAAAGAATTTATCTTCATCACCATCTGCCACGATTGCAATTTGTGGTAAATTTATGCTAACAATACCTTGATTAAATCTACCCTCAAATTTATATGTTCCATTCTCATCTTTCCATGGAGTTAGAAAACTTCTAAAGCCCATTGGCGAAAAGACATTGCCACTATAGTTTTCACGCATTTTTTTAGCCGATATAAAACTTGGCTCTTGCGTCTTATTTGCACAATCTAATGCAAGATGTGTTAAATAATCATATTTTCCACCATTTAAGCAGTTATTTTCATCAATTACATAGATCAGCTTTGGAAATTCCGGATTAATATATTTTCCTTCTGCATCCTTCATTCCCTCAATTCTTTGCTTCAAAATTTCTTCTATTATAAGTGCATTTTCCTTTATGTATTCATCATCTTCTCTTAAATACATAAATAACGAAACCAGTGGACTACGCCCGTTTGTAGTCATTAGTGTATTTATCTGGTATTGAAGTGTTTGTACCCCACTCGTTACTTCTTCTTTTATCTTTTTATCTAATATTTCTTTTGAAGGCACGCCTCCCAACTCTTCCTTAAATTTTTCATAGCTCTTTCTAACATACTTTCCCAAATGACTGATATCTACAGATTGTCCACCGTATTGTGTTGACGCAACTGTTGCAAGAATTTGTGCAAGAACCGTGCAAGCAACTCTAAAACTTTTTGGGCTCTCTATTAATTTGCCATTTATAACTGTTCCATTGTCAAGCATATCTCCAATATTAATCACACTAGAATTAAAAATTGGTTGTAAAAAATAGTCCATATCATGAAAATATAGTACTCCTTCTTCATGAGCCTTTACTATTTTTTCAGGTAACAGTAGTCTCTTCGTTAAATCCTTAGAAACCTCTCCAGCTATGTAATCCCTTTGTGAAGACGCAAGCACAGCATTCTTACGTGTTCCGTCTTCCAACATCTCCATATTTTGATTTTTTATGAGTCCAAGAATAGATTCGTCTGTGGTGTTCTTTTTTCTAACCAATGCTCTATTATATCTATAAATCATGTATTTTTTTGCAAGCTTAAACTTTTTCTTATCCATAAGTTGCTCTTCTATTATATCTTGCACATCTTCAACCAAAATTCTCTTTTTATCAAGTGACTCAATATATTTTATTATATCCTTAATATCTTGCTTGTCTGCTCTTTCCTTTTCTGTAACCTCTTGGTTTGCCTTCTCAATAGCAATTGCAATCTTCTCTCTATTAAAATCTACTACACGTCCATCTCTCTTAATAACCTTCATAAATTCCTCCTTGGATTTATCTAAATTACTGTCTCTTTAGTTTCATTATAAATAATATTTTTTAATATAACTGGCAGTATTATTTGTAAAACATTTTTCTGCCCACATCGACATAACTTACCTAAAAAACATTATCTCATAACTATTATACCTTAACAATTTATTTTTTCTGTTGCAAATGCAACGTTTTTGAAGTATAATTGAGTAAATTTTATTTACAAATTTAAGGACAATGTTAATGGAAATATCAGATATAATTGAAAACATTTCTTGTAATTGTATTAAGGTTCAACGTAAGACCTTTGAAAAAGGCAGTATTATTACAACTTACATAGAAAAAAGAAAACAAATTTGCATACTGCTTTCTGGAAAAGCGGATTTAATTAGATATGATTTAAACGGAAACAAGGATATAATAGAAAGTTTTGTTGCGACAGATATCTTTGGTGAGGCCTTCTACCCTGTTCATACCAACCACGAACTTTTTGTTTTAGCAATGGATAAGTGTGAGGCTCTTCTATTTTTGTATGATGACATACACGAAAAATGCAGAAGCAACTGCAAATTTCACACAACACTCGTATCTAGTCTACTAGAGCTTATATTAAAACAAGCAGTACATCAAAATACTAGAATAGAAATACTTTCAAAGAGGTCTATCAGAGACAAATTACTTACTTATTTTTCTATTCTTTCTAGTAAAAACTTCTCTAAAAATATTACACTTCCAATTTCAATGACTAGCCTCGCCGATTACCTAAGCGTAGATAGAAGTGCAATGATGCGTGAGCTCAAATGCTTGGTAGATGAGGGATTTATAAGCCGTGATGGCAATAAAATAAAGCTTTTATTTTAACAAATTAAAGCTTTATTTTTTAGCTTTTTCTTTCCATAAAGCCTCATTTATATTTTTTCAACAAAATAGCCCATTTTAAAGTAAAAATACATATTTTTTATATTCTTATGTATATCACTTCATTTAAAACAGGCTTTGACGTATTCAAATTTGTACGCATTTTTCAACAATATTTAGTCATTATCACTTTCTATATTACTCCCAACTTCATAATTTTCGTTTTCTGTATTTCTGTTCTCTGTATTTGTAATATTGTTTTTTCCTTGGAAAGTCTCATTATTTTTATTGCTCTCTGTATTATTTGTTATTTCCGTATTGGTTTCAGTATTTTCCGTATTTCCTGACACTTCTGTATTTTGCTCTATGTTTTCTATTTTATTTTCAATATTGTTATTTTTATTGCTTTCTGTGTTTTCTTTATCATTCTTTTTGGCAATATCATACTCCTTCCAAGGGTTGTCCGAAGCTGGATCAGTTGGGTCCCAACTATTTACCTCACTGTCTCCAGAAATTTTTCTTTCTGATGGCTTACCCAATGGTCCAGGGTTAGAATCTTTGTAAAAATATACTTTTGTTCCAGCCGCACAATTATCATATATCCATTTTGCATTTTTTACAGTAAGCCTTATGCAACCCAAAGAAGCTGAAGTACCTAGTTTATCATACTCCCAATATTCTAAACTTGCATTATTATATTTCTCAGTATATGGTACAGAATGGAACAATATATTTCCAGTTATTTGTGTTGCATATTGGCCATACACATCACCTTGAAGCCCTTTCCATTCCCATCCACCATATTTTTTTAGTGAATAAGTTCCGCTCCTTGGGGTTGCATAGCCAACCGAACAAAGCATTACCTTTACGCAGTTTTTGTATTCTCCGTTTTCATCTTTTTCATATACATTAACCACATTTTGTTCACAATTCACTTCTAATCTGTATTTGGTACCACTCGTATTTTTAGGCTTTTCTTCAATTACTGTATTTTCAACTACTTCATTTTCTTCTACAATATTTCCTATAACCTCTTCATTTACATCTTCTTCAAAATTTTGTGTATTTACGCTATTTACGAATTCATCATCTAAACTTTCTGGTTCCTTTGTGGCAACTTCTTTCGCAGTATTCTTACTAATTATACTTGCAGTTATTATCGTTATTAAAATAGCTAATATTAAAATTATAGCTCCTAATATAATTCTTTGCTTTTCTTGTTTTTTCTTTCTATTCTCACTTCTTGATTGCATTCTAAAAATCCCCTTCATATGTTAGTAATAACATTATACATTTTAATAATAGTCTCGTCAATAAAATTTTGCTATCTTAAAGATTTTCCCCATTATTTACCTAATTAATCATTCCAAATTCTTATTACTTGGCACTTCTATCGATTTTCCATCATAGCTAAATTTCGAGCCATGGCATGGGCATTCCCAAGTTTTATCTATATTATTAAAGTACAGCTCACACCCCAGATGTGTGCAAATAGGTTTTACTTTAAAAATTTCTCCAGTATTTGCTTTATACACTCCAACCTTTTTATTATCTATTTCAATTATCTTGCCCTCTCCTATTTTTATATCATCTATTTCATCTTTTGGTATTTTAAACCTACTCATAAGTATTGATTTATTGGCTTCTTTTAACATATTTCCTACTTCGACTCTATTCTTTATTGGTTCTACCCTTCTTGCTTTAAACAAATCTTCATACTCATTTTCTTTTCCTAATATTTTATCTGCTATTATGTTTGCCGCAACATTTGATGATGTAATTCCCCATTTATTAAACCCTGTTGCCACATACACATTAGGCATCGTAACAGAAAAATCTCCTATATACGGGATTTTGTCGAGGCTTATGCAATCTTCTGCAGACCACTTATATAGCACTTCTGCATCTGGATACATTTTTCTTACAGCTGTTTCAAGCCTCGTATATCCATTTTTCAATTCCTCCGTTCCAGTTTTATAATCATAACCAACCGCTAATAGTAGCTTCTTTTCATTATCCTCGATTACTCTAAAAGACATATTTGGAACTTCGTAATTTATATACATTCCATCAAACAATTCTCTTTTTACATCAGCAACTATTGCATAAGATGTTGACTGATACATTTTCAAAAAATAGTAGCCCGGAATCTTTATAAATGGATATCTTGTTGTAATTACTACATAGTCTGCCGTAACCTTATTTTTATTCACATATACTTCATACTTGCCGTCAACTTTCTTTATATCTGTAACCTGCGAATTTTCATATATTCTACTATTATTATTCACGATGCATTTTGCCAGTCCATATCCATATTTCACAGGGTGAAGCTTTGCTTGCTCACAAAACTCGATAGCTCCTGCAATTTCCATTGGTAGCTCTATTTTTGTAACATATTGACACAAGTCTTTTTCTAATTTATCTACTGCTCTCTGCTCTTTTTTCAATTTGTCTACTTCTGTTTCTTTTGCAGTAAAAACATATGCCTTTTCTCTCTTAAAGTCACAATCTATTTTTTCATTCTGCACTATTTCACTAATATTTTCTATTGCCTTCTGATTTGCCTCTAAATATTTTTTTGCAAATTCTTTTCCCTGTGAATCTATTAAATATCTGTAAAAAACTTCATGCTGACTAGTAACTTTTCCAGTGTTTCTGCCACTCGTGTGACTACAAATTCTATCTCTTTCTAATAAAACAACATTAGTATATTTACTTAAATAATACGCTGTTGTAAGACCTGTAAGTCCTCCGCCAATAACACAAACAGAGGCCCTCATATCATTTCTTATACTCTCATATTCTTTATAATTTTTTCTCTCCTCTTCCCAAAAAGATTGCATAATTTTTCCTCCCGTTCCGTCTAAAACATTTATTACATATTTTTTCCAAGATTGAAAAATTTATGCAATTTTAATTATTCGCAATGCAAACTTATAGACACAAAAAAATGCCAATTTTATTTGGCATCTTTTTTTTCTATTTTTCATTTTCTTCTTTAATTTGCTTTTTCTTTTTTCCAGTTATACTAACATTGCTTACTTTTTCAGCAATCGCCTTAGTTGTATCTTCAACCTTTGTTTCTATTTCTTCTTTTTGTCTAATTGCTTCTTTCTTTATCTTCTCTGTTTGGTCTTTAATTTTTATCTTAACAGCTTGCAATTTAGGGAAAGCATCCACCAATCTTCTATGTAATGCAGACTTGCTTTGTAAAATTTCCCTTACCTTCTTAGTAATCTCTTCTGTATTATCAGTTTCCTTACTTGCAGTAATATCAGCCTTTTTAATTGCTTTAATAACAACTCCAGAAACAATATTATCAACCACATAAATTGCAAATAATATTCCAGACACAATATTTAACCACATCTCTGGTATTAATTCTAGTTTTCCTAGCAAGAATGGATTTGTTACATATGTCACCATTAATCCCAAAATTCCAAAAGGAATTATTGTTCCTAAACAAACTCGTCCATTTAAATTAAACTTTCTTTGGCTATAATCCCACCATCTTGCCTTAAACATTTTTTCCATTACTAAACTGGTCAAGTATTCCAAAGTTCCGCATACGACTATCGCCATAACAAATAGCACAAGTGCATCATATTTATATCTTCCCAATAAAAAGGTTATTAGAAGAGCTCCATAGCCATAAATCGGACAATAAGGTCCAATTAAAAATCCTCTATTTATAAACCTTTTATACTGAATAAGCTTGCAAGTAACTTCCATTATCCAGCCTGCCACAGCATATATCATAAATAGTAAAAAATATATTCTAACATCATAATCTAGTATTGTCATAGAAAAACCTACCTTATAAATCAATAATTACATTAAATATATTACCAGTTATATGGAAAATTTGCAATACATTTATAATAAAATTAATCAGCATTTATATTAGCACTACATACCATTAGTCTTATATGCAAAAAGCAAATGCCGACTAGCACCTGCCTTCTTTTTCTTTTGTTTTATTTGTCATATTTTGTTGTAGCTTTCGCTATAGCGAAATATATACCGTATATTCTTAAGAACAAATCTAAAAATTTTCAATCCTACCTCTATGCTTCTCTATAAAAGTTCTAATTTTGTAATTTAATCTGTTCTCCTTTCATAATTGGATATCTTATAAGCTTGTCACCTTCCAAATTTTCTTTATTCATATTTACAGCTGTAATTTGGTGATTATCATAAGTTGTATAATAATAAATCCCTTTTGTCGCATTACAGCATGATGTATAAATAGTTATTTCATATTTATTATCCCCTAAATCACAGCAACCTCTCTGCTGGTCAACAGAATTAAGAATATGGAAAAACTGGCTAACACTCTCTAATTCTCCATCTCCAGAAACAGAATTCATCTTAACAAATGCTGTTCTAACAAACCTAGATTGCGAAGATAAATCTCCTGGAAGTCCAATCGCTCCCATTCCACGGCTATAATTCTTTAAATCCAGTCTGGAAGAAAACGTGTTTTCTGGTGATTTCTTTGACAGATGCATATAATTATTCAAATTAAACATTTGCTTATCAAACGGCGGATTATTAGTCAGTACTCCGACTGGATTATCATATATTTTTATTCCATCCGCCACAGACTCTACAGTAATTGCTTTGTTACTATCAGCAATAATCCAATGCAATTGAGCAAGTGGCAACCTATCATTAAAAGGCTCATTCAAAAAATTCATATTTTGAATAAGCTTTTTCGCTTCATCAACACTTGAGCACTGCCCAAGAATCCATGGAATAAACTCAAACTGAGTTACATTATCTTTTCCTTCTTTTTCATCATGATAGACTGCGTTTCCAACAAAATTAAGTCCTGCAATTCCAAGCCCTTTCTCATTTATTGCATCATAATACAATGGGTAATCTTCTATCACATAAGCCATTCCAATAATAGCATAATGCGAATTCATCTCTCCCATTTTTCTAAAGTTAAACTTAAAATTTCGTGGAGTAATCGTAACTTCGTCTCCATATGAAAACTCATAGTCTAACGTACGTCCAAAATAAAAATCTTTAGTTTTATAAGTTGTAGCTGTACACATAATACCTCCTAATATTTTACATATATTTTTTATGTCTTAACTACAAGATTGCTGCATATTCATGTTTGCAGTAATCCTGGTACGGACATGTACAAGTCATTTTCTTTATATTTCCATTTAAACATTTTTTCTATATTAATCTCATATTCTTTTCCAAACTGTGACCCTTGTACAAATGCTACATATTTATCAGATGTTTCATTACAAGAATATACCATTTTTTAGCATAGTAATCCTTGCCTCTTTCTCTGATGCGAGGTTCAAATAGTTTTTCCTGTTATCTCACTCCAACATTTTATTGGCTTAATAGAAGAATATATTGCCCACATATATTTGCTTTTAAGTCCAGCAACAATAAAATTGTTTGACAAGAAAGGATGCTCCCTTAAATCTTGCAATATTTCTACTAGATTCATACAATACTCATTATTTATTCCAACTATGCTTTGTAGTTCTGCATAATATTTTTCAAAATCTATTGAATTTTCAAGTTTCTTAAACGTTCTTGATTTAAAAATATCATTTTTTAATAAATATTCTACACAAAAGCAATATTTAAATGGGTTCTGTTTAAACTTTTCAAACACTTCACTATATAGATTTATATCAGAATCAAATGATAGTATATCAAGCACATATTTGAAGTTTTCATTTGAATCAATTGCTTTTCTATATAATTAAAGTGAATCTTTACTTTCTATTATTTCCATTACATTATCTAGTATTCTTAATTCTTTTTCTATTACAACATCCATGCACACAATTCTAAATATAGAAGTCATTATTTCAATTAAAACGCTATAATTTTCAGTGATTTTTTCAAATGCAACACTTTTTAATGTATCTAGTGTAATTTTTTCGTCACACAGTCCTTTGATAATATTGCCTATGCCTGAATACTCCTCATATGATAAACATTTTTTGCAAAGAATATCTAACAAGTTAAGTTTTTTTGCTAGAGGAATCGCTGTATAACTCAGTTTAACATCATTTTTACACCCATTTATAAGCATCCATTCCATTATATCATCACTATTAATATCAATTTTCTATACTAAGTGAATTTTTCCCCAGCCTTCTACCTTTTTTATCAACATAAAAATAATATCATTTCTTTCATCTAACCCAATCATTGATAATATAGAATACAATGTAAATTCGTTGCACAACGCAAGTTTAATTAATATTTCCTTTATTCTTTCAATTTTTGATATATCATCATTACCAATTAAAGCAATCCCTAATTTCACAGAATTTATATTTTTCGATTCAATCATTAAATATTCAGCCAAGTGCATGCAACTGTCAAAATCAATACTTTTATAATTTTGCATTACCCAGTCACTAAATTCGTCTAATTAACATATTATTGTAGATGTATTTTGGTTAAAATACTCATCTATAATATTCATTTTTTCTAGCATTTTACATATTTCATTAATTTTATCTGTAATATTTATGGAATAAGTTTTTTGCTTATAATAGTACT
>ERZ779843.3501-NODE-3501-length-13171-cov-8.751601_pt1 | contig 13171 bp, 9 predicted proteins | sample MGYA00511560_ERZ779843 | MGnify/ENA primary metagenome ERZ779843 (study PRJEB29588, sample SAMEA2158062) | human gut metagenome | biome: human gut; feature: human-associated habitat; material: faeces | place: Denmark | collected 2008/2010 ... | reverse complement strand
CCGCACCTCGCTCGCCGTATCGGCACTTAGAATTATGCGGTATTGCCTTTACTTTACAACTTCCACCGCGCAGGCACCATAGCGGCCCAAGGTTACTTCCCTGCTGACGGTTTTGCCGGTCAGCAGGTCGGCCCCGGTGGGCACAGCCACGGTCTTGTCCGTTTCGGTCGTGTTCAGGTAGAAGTGATACACCGCGCGCTCGTCCTCGCGGCAGTGGTACTCAACGCCATCGGGCAGGGTCTGCATCGTGCAGCCTGCCTGCGCCATGGCGGCACGGAACACCTTCGCGTTGCCGTCGGCATCCATGCGGGCCGCAACGTAGTAGGCGTGGCCCTTGCCGAAGGCGTGGTGGGTCGCCACGGCGTAACCCTTGTAGAAGTCCTCGCCGTAGGTTGCCAGCACATCGGTGTTGTCCGCCGTTTCCAGCAGCTCGCAATAGTCCTGGATGGCGGCCTTGCTGCCGTCCGGGAAGACGGCGGTGTTGCGCTCGCCGGGGTAGAGGGTATCCAGCTCGGTGGCGGTCACGCCGAACACCTCCCGCAGGCCATCGCCGGGGAAGCCGCCCAGCCAGGCCAGCGTAGAATCATTGACATAGCCCAACAGGTAGGTGCCGATAACCGTGCCGCCGTTTGCCACAAACTGACGAATCTTCTCGCCGAAGCCGGGCTTGACCATGTAGAGCATCGGCAGCACGACGACTTTGTAGCGGTCGAGAGATTCCTCGACGCCGATGACATCGGCATCGACGCCGCAGCGGCCCAGCTGTTCATGCAGGGCGCAGACGGTCTCGCGCAGGTTCTTCTGCTGGATCTGCATACCCCAGGCATCTTCCAGCGCCCAGCGGCTGTCCCAGTCAAAAATCAGCGCGGCCTCGGCGCGGGGCAGGCTGCCGATAACCGGCGTCAGCGCGTTCAGCGCGGCGTTCGTCTCGGTCACATCCTTGAACACACGGGTATCGTCGCGGCCATCGTGGTCCACTACCGCGCCGTGCCACTGCTCGGTGCCGCCGCGGCCCTTGCGCCACTGAAAGTACTGTACGCCGTCGCCGCCGCAGGCCACAGTCTGCAAGCCCTGCAAACGGTTGACGCCGGGGCGCTTGAGCTTGTTATACTCGTGCCAGTTGACGAGGCTGGGCGTGCTCTCCATCGTGAAGAAAGGTACGTCCCGTTTGCAGCCGCGAATCAGCGCGTGGTCAAATGCGGTCATGGCAAAGGTCGTCGTGATGCTGCGGTCGGGGCGGCCCCAGTGGGGGTAGCTGTCCCAGCAGACGAAATCCAGTTCTTTCTGCAAATAGTGGTAGTCCAACCCGGGGAAATACTCCATCAGGTTGGTGGTGATGGGCACGTTCGGGGTCAGTTTGTGCAGCAGCTCGGTCTCGCTGTGGACATAGTCGGTCATGTTCCAGGTGGTGAAGCGCCGCCAATCCAGTTTCAGGCCCAGCAGGCTCTGTTCGCCGTTCTCAAATGGCGGCTCGATCTCGTCAAAATCGTTGTAGTGGTGGCTCCAGAAGCCGGTCCACCAGGCGTGGTTCAGCGCGTCGATGATCTTGTACTTGTCGCGCAGCCAATCGCGGAAGCGGGCCTGGCAGCGGGGGCAGTAGCAGTCGCCGCCCAGTTCATTGGAGATGTGCCACAGAATCAGCCCGGGGTGGTCGCCGACGGCCTCGACGAGCTTTTCAATGATGGTGTGGACCTTCTCGCGGTAGATGGGGCTGCTGGGGCAGGCATTGTGGCGCATACCCTGGTGGTCGGTCACGCCGTTGGCCTGCACGCGCAGGATCTCGGGGTATTTTTTCGCCATCCAGTTGGGCTTAGCGCCGCAAGGGGTGGCAAGCTCGGTGTAGATGCCCGCCGCGTACAGGCGGTCCATCATCTCGCGCAGCCAGGCAAAGTCGTACTCAGCCTCCTGCGGCTCGTACTTGGCCCAGGCGAACACGCCGAGGGTGGCGGTGTTCATGCCGGCCTTTTTCATCATTTCTACGTCCTTTTCCAGGATGTCGGGCCGGTCGAGCCACTGGTCGGGGTTATAGTCCCCACCGCGGAACAGGATGGGGGCTTTGGTGATCGTTTTCATGGTGAACCTCTTTACTTTAAAATAAGGTGCCTTGTAGTGGCCGGGCATATCCGGCCGCTGCGTTAAATCTGCCCTTCACCCACAAAAGCGCTGCCCCTTGCGAGGCAGCGTTGTTGTGATAAACTATCAGCCCTTTGCCGCGCCGGAGGTGATACCCTCGACGTAGAATTTCTGCATGATGACAAAGAGGATGGAAATGGGGATGGCGACCAGCACACCGCCCGCGCAGAAACGGGAGAAGTAGCTGTTGATCAGAGCCTTTTGCAGCATGTTGTACAGGCCGATGGCAACCGTCCAGTCCGTGCTGATACCGGAGTTCAGGATCATCTTTGCCATAACAAAGTCGGTCCAGGGTATCAGGAAGGAGTTGATAATGGTGTACACCAAAATCGGGCGGGACATCGGGATAACGATCTGGAAGAAGATGCGCGCTTCCGAAGCGCCGTCCAGCTTGGCGGCCTCACGCAGGGAAACCGGAACCGTGTCGAAGAAGCCCTTGCAGATCAGGTAGCCCAAACCGGAGGAACCGGCATAGACCATGATCAGGCCCGCGTAGGAATTCGTCAGGTTCATGTACTTCAAGACGAAGTAAACTGCGATCATGGCCAGAACGCCCGGGAACAGGTTGACCGTGACGGACAGGTTTTGCAGCAGCCTGCGGCCCTTGAAGCGGCAGCAGCTTATGGCGTAAGCCACCATCAGCACAAAGCAGGTGGAGATCACGCAGTTAAAGCAGGCCACGACCAGGGTATTCATGAACCAGCGCGGGAACTGTGCAACGGAGTCCGGCGTTGTTATAATGCTGATGTAGTTCCACAGGGTAAAGCCTTCCGGCACAAAGCGGGTAAAGTTGATGCCCTTATCGGTGGAGAACGAGGTCAGCAGCAGCCAGGCAATGGGCACCAGCCAGATAAAGGCCAGCAGCGCCAGGATAAGATGGCGAATGATGGAGAAAATTGTTTTCTTGACGCGGCCCTGTTTGAGCTGTTTCTGCACGGCGGCATCGTTGATGGTAGTGGTACTCAAGAGAACGTCGCCTCCTTCTTATTGATAAAGTGGAAGCACACAACGGTGAACACTGCGCAGACGATAAACACCATGATGCCCAGCACAGCGGCCATCTTGTAGTTGTAGTATTCCTGCGTCAAGCGGAACAGCCAGGTGACCAGCAGGTCGATCTCCTTGGCGTTGGACTGGGCCAGCTGCTGGTTGTTCGTGACAAACACGTCCTGGGTCAGCAGGTAAATAACGTTGAAGTTGTTGACGTTCCTGACAAAGTCCGTGACGAGCGACGGTCCCTGCACGCTGAGCAGGTAAGGCAGCTTGATGCGGAAGAACATCTGAACCGGGTTCGCACCGTCGATGCGGGCGGCCTCGATCATGTCGGCGGGAATGTTCATTAACACACCCGTAGAAATCAGCATCTGGTACGGTACGCCGATCCAAATGTTGATCATGATGATGGTGAACATGGCCCAGCCCGGCTGGGTCAGGAACGGAATGTAACTAAGGCCCTTGTCCAACAGGCCGATGTTATGCAGGAAATCCGTAACTCCGGCGTTGGCCATCATTGTGTTGAAGATGCCGTTGTTGGAGAAGAAGTTGCGTACCAGAAGCAGCGTAACGAACTGAGGCACGGCGATGGTCACCATGAACAGGGTACGCCAGAACTTCGGGCATTTGGTCTTGTTGTCATTGATGAACATGGCCAGCAGGATGCCGCCGAAGAAGGTGGTAAAGGTGGCAAAGAACGCCCAGACCAGCGTCCAGGTCAACACCTTGGCAAAGGAGTAGCCGAAGGTCGAGGTCATACCGCCGCCGCCAAACAGCGTGAAGAAGTTGGTCAGGCCCACCCAGGTGAACAGGGCGTTCGGGGGCATATGCTGCTGGTCATAGTTCGTGAACGCGACCGCAATCAAGATGAACAGCGGCACGATGGTAAATACCACAACGCCCAGCACAGGCAGGGTCAGCAGCGTGACATAGAACTTTTCATTCAGGTAGACGTTGATGTCCTGTAAGAAGTTGTTCGTCTTTTTGCCCGCTGCGCGGATTTTTTGCAGCTGGTAGTTGGAGGTGACCACCATCATGGCGGCCGCGATCAGCGCGGCAATGACCACGAAGGAAATCATGCTCATCAGCAGGATCTCGAAGGAGTTATCGTAATTGTTCACAACGTTTTTCATCGTCGTAACGTCGAACACCATCTCCATTTTGACAGTGCCCAGCGTGCCGAATTTAGCAAGGTTTGGCGCACCGTAAAATGCCAGGAAGTAAAGTCCCAGACCCTCCACGAGGGTGACAAGGAGCGCTTTCATCAGCTGGCCGTGACCGATATAGCCAAGGCCCCATACCAGGAGCGAAACTTTGGTAAAGATATCGCCTTTTACAAAGGCTTCCCCAAAAGTCTGGAAGAAGTTCTTCTCGCCCGGCATGGCTCGCGTTGCAGTTTTCGCCACAGCGAAGTCCCCTTTCGTTCACACGATCTTCATAAATCATATGGATAAAACAGCCCGCTTGCATCGGTCGTTTTCTACCACAAGCGGGCTGTCTTATCAGATCATTTCTTTATTAATTATTATAGATAGGAGCAGAGATTACTGGGTAACAGGAGCGGTGATACCGGCGACAGCGTCATCGACCAAAGTCTGGGTGTCCTTGCCATCGGGGTTGCCGTTGACGCAGATGGAGCCGAGGGTCTCAGCGGAAGCCCAGAAGTTGCCGCCAACGCGCTGCAGGTTAGCGTACTCGGACTGGTCAACAACAGCGGTCAGAGCCGGAGAAGAAGCGGCTGCCAGAGCGTTGGTGTTGGAGGGGCCCTGTGCGCGCTCCTTGAAGCGCAGTTCCTCGTTCTCTTCGTTGGTAACGAAGTCGGCCAGCAGCATAGCAGCACCGACGTTAGCGCTGTGGGGGTTGACACCGATCAGTTTGTAGCCGGAGAAGGAGGCCATCTGGACCTGCTCACCGTTCAGGGTGTAGGTAGGCAGCTTGCAGGCGGCGTAGTTGTCGCCCCAAGCTTCAGCAGCGTCGTTTGCACGCCAGGTGCCGTTGACGCCAGCAACCAAAGTGCCGTCCTTCAGCTTACCGGTGAACTCCTCGTCCTTCAGGGCGATGAAACCGGGGTTTTTGCAGATATCGATGACAGCCTGGGTAACGTCAGCGCCCGGGGCCTCATTCCAGTTGCAGACGGTGTTCACGCCGTCATCAGCCAGAGCCAGATTCAAGCCGGCACCAGCATAGAAGCTGTACAGGTACCAGCCGTTCGCAACGTCCATAGAGACCTTCTTGCCTGCGGCGGCTGCCTTGTCCATCATCGTGTCAAGGCTCTTGACATCGTCCTCGGTGAAGAAGCTCTTGTCGTAGAACATGAAGTAGCCGTTGTCAGCGGTCAGGGGGTAAGCATAGAGCTTGCCATCGACCGTAGCAGCATCGACAGACGCGGGAGTGTTGCGGCTCTTGACATCGTCCGCATTCAGCTGCACTTCCTGCAGAGCGCCTGCCTGAACCAGCTCGTTCAGCTGGTCATCGGCAAAAGCAAAAACATCAGCAGCGGCGGTGGGGTCGGTCAGGACGGTATCCTTAGCCTCCTTTTCGGACTGAGCGCCCAGGTTGATGGTGATCTTGCCGCCGTAGTTGCCGTACTTCTCGATGAACTTGTCGCTGATCTCACGCAGCAGATCCTGATCCTCTTCAGCGCCCCACATGGTCAAGGTAACGTCCTGAGCGAAGGCAGCGGCAGCAGCCTGATCAAGGACATCGCCGGCAGCAGCGGCCTCGGTGGAAGCTGCGCTGGAAGCCTCGGTGGACTCAGCAGTGGAAGCTGCTTCGGAAGTGGAGGTGGCGGTGCTGGCAGAGCCGCCGCAAGCGGCGAGGGACAAAGCCATTACACCGGCCAGAGCCAGGCTGATTTGCTTTTTCATAATGTACTCTCCTTCTTTTAAAAATGTTCTCTTGTGAACACCTTGAGCGGTGCTGCGCAACTAACTTGCGCATCCGCCTTACGTTTTTTAGAATACAGGATTTTTCGCTTGGTGTCAATGTACAGATTATACGTGTTTCGTAATGCGTTTTTGGCTGTTTTGCCGCCGGAAACGGCTTATTCGACAAAAAATACGCGCAACTTGCGCAACTTCTGGATTGCGCACGGTTGTTTTTAGACACATCTTCCTTGTTTTGTACAGCAATCTGACGTTGCTGTAACTATTTTGTAATTTGATTCGATGATGTCATAAAATAAGAAGTTGCGCAGAGCCGGAAGCCATGACACCGCCAGAATGGCAAAACCGCCCCGGAAGGCATTCCTCCGGGGCGGCATGATAAACGCTATTCACTTTGTCGAATCCCGTAAAATGACCTGATACCCTTGCAGCTGGCGCTTCGGCACGTCCTTCCCGGCCAGAATGTCCAGCAGCATCCGGCAGGCAGTGGAGCCGATGCGCTCGGCATCAAACTGCACTGCCGAGATAGAAGGTGTTATGTCTACGAGCAATTCGCTGTCATACAGGCTTGCCACGCGGATGTCCTGGGGTACATGGATATGCCGTGCCCGCAGCTCCCGCACAACGTCAAAGGCCAGCCGGTCGTCACAGCAGAGCAGGCAGTCGGGGCGGCGCTCCAGCGTAGCTTCCAGTGCGTCGGTGCGCTGTTCGTCGCTCTCCAATCCCGTGTGGATCAGCGTTTGGTCGGCCTGCACACCGAACTCGGCCAGACCTCGCAGATAGCCACGCAGCCGGTCGGCGTTGACGGTATAAGTGCCGCTGCCGCCCAGGTAGGCGATGCGCCGGGTACCCAGTTGCAGCAGCAAGCGGGTCATTTCACACGCCGCACCGAGCTGGTCGTTGTCGGCCTGGGGAATCTCCGGGTCGTCGATGCGGCCGATGGCCACAAAAGGCACACCGTACTGATTCAACAAGTCGATGCAGGGGTCATCCGACATGGTGCGGGAAAGGATGACACCATCAAATTTATGGCTTGCCAGCTGGCGTTCCAGTTGGTCGGTGTCGGTCTCACTGACATAGCAGAGCAGCAGGTCATACCCGCGCTGCGCAGCCATGGCGCAGATGCCGCCCATACATTTGCGCAGGAAGGGCAAATCCAGGCGGATGAAGTGTTTCGGGATGATGAGTGACAGATTATGTGTTGCGCCCTGTGTCACCGGATGGGGCGGCGCGACCTCGCGCCCGGTCAGCCCGGCGTAGGCAAGCACCCGGGCGCGGGTCTCCTCCCCCACGCGTCCTTTTCCGGAAAGCGCACGTGATACCGTGGTTTTCGAGATTCCGAGCGCGTCTGCGATCTCTGCAATTTTCATGGGTGTAGTATTATTCGCCATGGTGCGCACGTTCCCTCCCTTGCTGAAAATGTTGCGCATGATAGTTGCGCGCAGTTCAAGGATACCGTTGCATTCAAAAAGTGTCAATCCGCAAACCGCACAAAAAAACAGACGAAAATTTGGCAATGGTGGCGGGCATGTTCTTGTTTTATATGGTATGTACACACTTGTGCAGGGGCTGCGCATATTGATCACCACGCAAAATCACGTATTATCGCTGCATTTCAAAACTTATTACATATTTTATGAACAATCATTACACAACTTGTAAACATTAGCGCTCTACTATTGACAGTGCTAATTCTCTGTGCTATTATAGAGGCGCTCCAAGGGGAACAGGGACGAAAGAACCAGAACCCCCAAAGGAACAGCAAAGCTTAATTCAAAAGTCAACTGTACGCACAGTCTACGTTCAGCCGATGAAAATTGGAGGAATGACTTATGATGATGGTTCCGTATATGTTCAATGATGGTTTGATGGATGATTTGTTCAGCGATGCCTGGGCGCATGACTTTGACCGTGCAATGCGCGCTGCCGAACCCCGCAGTATGTTTGGCAAACGTGCCGCCAATGTGATGAAGACCGACGTCCGCGAGAACAAGGACAGTTACGATGTGTTTGTCGACCTGCCCGGCTTCAAGAAGGAGGATGTCAAGCTCGACCTTGACAACGGCTATCTGACCATCAGCGCCCAGCGCAATGAGGAACTGGACGAGAAGGACAACGAGGGCCGCTACATTCGCCAGGAGCGTGCCACCGGCAGCTGTGCCCGCAGCTTCTACGTTGGCAAGGAGCTGGAACCCAAGGATATCAGCGCCAAATTTGAGAACGGTATCCTGAGCCTGCACCTGCCCAAGGCCGACGTCAAGAAATTGGAGCCGAAGCAGACGTTAATTGAGATTGAGTAATCGCTCATCCTCTGGGACGCCGTAGAGGTGGATGCGAGCATCGACCCCTGCAAGACATACTCTTCCGGGCCGCAACCCTAAATTCTTAGGGCTGCGGCCCTTTTGTTTTGCCTAAAAGTGTGTTACAATTCCATATAGATGAAATAAAAGTACAGGGAGGTCCTGCCCGTGCCATATTCCGACGAGCATCTGCGCTATCTGCGCCTGCTTTCCCAGAAATACAAGACCGTGGCCGCCGCGGCCAGCGAGATCATCCGCATTGAGGCACTGCTGCGTCTGCCCAAGGGCACCGAGCATTTTATGAGCGACCTGCACGGCGAGCATGAAGCGTTTGTACATATTTTAAACAGCGCGTCGGGCGTCATCCGGGAAAAAATCGACACAGTGTTAGGCCCCGGCGTCCCCGCCGACGAACGCGCTGATCTGGCAACACTAGTCTATTATCCCAATCAAAAATTGCCCGAGCTGAAAGCCCGCCAAAAAGACCTGCACGCCTGGTATCGGCTGACACTGCTGCGGCTCATCGATCTGTGCCGGTTCGTGTCCAGCAAGCACACCCGCGACCATGTGCGCCGCTGCCTGCCCCAGAATTGCGGCTACATCCTCGACGAACTGCTTCACGCCCACTTTGAGGACCACGACAAGGACCAGTATTACGGCGAAATCATCGAGAGCATCATCCGCTACGACCGCGCCGACGCCTATATTGTTCGCTTCTGCGAGGTCATCAAGCGGCTGGCCGTTGACCGCCTGCACATCGTGGGCGACCTGTTCGACCGCGGCCCGCGCCCTGACCGCATTCTGGACAGCCTGATGGCCCACCACCAGGTGGATATCCAGTGGGGCAACCACGATGTCGTCTGGATGGGCGCGGCGGCGGGCAGTCCGCTCTGCATCATGACGGTGCTGAAAACGACACTGGCTTACAACAATCTCGACACCCTTGAGGGCGGCTACGGTATCAGCCTGCGGCAGCTCGAGCGTTTTGCCCAGCATACCTACGCCGATTCCGATGTGTCGCGCTGGCTGCCCCACGCAGACCCGCGCACCGCTGCGGGTGATTTGACCGCCGCCGCGCGGATGCACAAAGCCGTGACCGTCATGATGCTCAAGCTCGAAGCCCAGGTCATTGCCCGCAACCCGGATTTTGATTTGCAGGGCCGCGACTTTTTAAATCACATCGACTTTGACGCGGGCACAGTGGATTATTTTGGCACGACCTATCCCCTGCTGGACTGCGACTTCCCCACCGTGGATCCGGCGCGCCCCACCGTGCTGACCGCCGACGAGGGCAAGGTCATTGCCGGGCTGGTGCGCAGCTTTGCCGAGAGCGAGCGGCTGCAGCGCCATGTGCAATTTTTGTACGCTCACGGCGCATTTTATAAAATGTGCAACGGCAATCTGCTCTACCACGGCGCTGTGCCCATGACCGAAAACGGCGCGTTTGCGGCCATCACCTTTGAGGGCGTTGCCCGCAGCGGCAAGGCGCTGTTCGACTACTGCGACCGCCGCGCCCGCCAGGGTTACAGTGCGCCGCAGGGCAGCCCTGCGCGGCTGGCTGGGCAGGACTTTTTGTGGTATCTGTGGTGCGGGGCAAAATCGCCGCTGTTTGGCCGCAGCGCCATGACGACGTTTGAACGGCTGTACATTGCCGACCCCGCCGCCCACGTTGAGGTAAAGGACCCCTACTACAAGCACATTGCCGACCCGCGCACCGCCGAACATATTTTGCGCGAATTTGGCCTGGAAGGCGAGGGCAACCATATCGTCAACGGCCATGTGCCGGTCCGCGCTATTGAAGGCGAAAGCCCCATCAAGGGCGGTGGGCGGCTCATCATCATCGACGGCGGCTTCTGCCGCGCCTACCACCAGCGCACCGGCATTGCGGGCTACACACTGGTCTACAATTCCCACGGGTTGATTCTTCGCACCCACCAGCCGTTTGAAAACACTGACAAGGCCATCCACGAGGACGAGGATATCACGTCCAAGAGCGAGTACATCTACACCGCACCGCAGCGTATCCTGGTGCGCGACACTGACGAGGGTGGCCGCAAGCAGGCGCTCATCCGCGATTTGACCGCCTTGGTGGAGGCCTACCAGACCGGCGTTATCCCCCAGGGCGTGGCACAGGAATTGTGATTGAAATTTGGGAAAACAGGTTTATAATAGGGTTATATAATACATAAGGAGATGTTCAAACATGGCTTGCACTACCATTCTGGTCGGCAAAAATGCGTCGTATGACGGCTCCACGATGATTGCCCGCAACGACGATTCCGGCTCCGGCCATTTTACCGCGAAAAAATTTACCGTGTTCCAGCCGCAGGACTACCCGGCTGTCTACAAATCCGTGATTTCGGGCGTCGAGATCCCCCTGCCCGGCGACGGCCTGCGGATGACTGCCGTGCCCAACGCCGTGGAGGGCAAGGGCCTGTGGGCGGCCAGCGGTGTGAACGCCGCCAACGTCGGCATGACCGCGACCGAGACCATCACCTCCAACCCGCGCGTGCTGGGCGCTGACCCGCTGGTCAAGGGCGGCATCGGCGAGGAAGGTATCGTCTACCTTGTGCTGCCCTACGTGCGCACCGCCCGCGAGGGTGCCCGCCGCCTGGGCAGCCTGCTGGAACAGTACGGCACCTATGAGATGAACGGCATTGCCTTCCAGGATGTGGACGAGATTTGGTGGCTGGAGACCATCGGCGGCCACCACTGGATGGCCCGCCGCGTACCCGACGATGTCTATGTCGTCATGCCGAACCAACTGGGCCTAGACACGCTGGACCTGGACGACGCTTTGGGCGAGCAGAAGGACTTCATGTGCTCGGCCGATCTGCGTGACTTTATCAAAAAGTATCACCTCGACCTGTCCCAGGACGGTGTGCTGAACCCGCGGGATACCTTCGGCAGCCACGACGATGCCGACCACGTCTACAACACGCCCCGCGCGTGGTATATGCTGCGGTATTTCAATCCCAACACCTTCGTATGGGATGGCCCCGACGCCGACTTTACGCCGCGCTCCGACGATCTGCCCTGGTGCATGGTGCCCGAGAAGAAGGTCACGCCCGAGGATGTAAAGTACGTGCTGTCGTCCCATTATCAGGGCACGCCCTACGATCCCTACGCCGCCGCAGCCGCCGAGAAGGGCATCTACCGCCCCATCGGCGTGAACCGCAACGACTTTATGGCGCTTTTGCAGATGCGCCCCGACGTGCCGGAGGATTTCCGCGCCGTGGAGTGGCTGGCCTTTGCGTCCAACGCCTTCAACACGATGCTGCCCTTCTACGCCAACGTGGACACGACGCCGGAGTATCTATCCAACACGACCGGCGATGTCTCCACAGACAACTTCTACTGGGCCAGCCGCCTGCTGGCCGCCATGGCCGATGCGTCCTACGCAAAGTCGGTGTTCCACATCGAGCGCTACACCCTGAGCGTCGGCGCAAAGTCCAACGGCTTCATCAACCGGTACGACGACGCCCTGCGCGCCGAGGCTGACCCCGCCGTCCGCGCCGCCCTGCGCGAAAAAGCCAACGAGGAGATTGCCGCCATGGCCAAGGCCGAGACGACCGACGCGCTGAACAAGGTGCTGTTTGAGCTGAGCAGCGGCATGAAAAACGCCTATTCGCGTTCGGATGCGTAAATAATTCCTACATAATTCATACGAAAGCGAGGGACGCACCTATTGCGGTGCGTCCCTCGCTTTTTATAGTTCTTTCACTACGTACAAAATGCCCTTGTCCGTTTCCTGCGCCGCCGTGGTTCTGCCGGGCGCAAGGCAGGCCGCAGGATCAAACCCGACAAACCGCCCGCCCTCTACGGTGATGGCCCCATCCCCTACGCTGTACAGCAGGTGGTCGGCGTTGTCACCCTTTACGGCGTACAGGCCGCCGGAGCTCCCAGCATGGTGAACTCCATAAGAGACGGCAAGATCGAGCGCCTTGACAATGTTTCCACCATCGCGGACGGAATCAAGGTAAAGGAACCCGGTCAGCATACCTTTGATATATGCAGCAAGTACGTTGACGAGATCGTTACCGTTACCGACGACGAGATCGCGGCGGCTATCCTGGCGCTCATCGAGCAGCAGAAGCTCATCGCAGAGGGCGCTGGCGCAGTTTCCGTTGCGGCTGTAATGTTCGATAAGGTACCCGTAAAGGGCAAGAAGGTCGTGTGCCTCGTATCCGGCGGCAACATCGACGTTACTATCCTGTCCAGAGTCATTCACCGCGGCCTTGTTAAGTCCGGCAGAACCGCCCTGCTCAACATCGAGCTGCTCGACAAGCCGGGTCAGCTCCTCGGCGTATCCAAGATCATCGCACAGCTCGGCGGCAACGTTGTCGGCGTACACCACGAGCACGTTGGAAATTCCGACATCAACGGCTGCTACCTGAGAATTGAAATGGAGACCAGAAACTTCGAGCACCTCAATGAAATCAGAAAGGCGCTCACAGAGGCTGGCTTCAAGATCGTAGATTAATCACAGGAGGACATCAACATGAAAGACGTATTCACCACCAACGCACCCGCAGCTATCGGTCCCTACACACAGGCAAAGGTCGTAGGAAACATGGTCTACACCTCTGGTCAGATCGCAATTGTTCCCGCTACCGGAAACCTCGCAGAGGGCGGTATCGAGGCACAGGCAAAGCAGGTCTGCGAGAACCTCAAGGCAGTGCTTGCCGAGGCTGGCTCCGACCTTGCAAAGGTCGTTAAGACCACCTGCTTCCTCAAGGATATCAACGATTTTGCAGCGTTCAACGCGGTTTACGGCGAGTATTTCACCACCAAGCCCGCACGTTCCTGCGTAGGCGGTCTGAGCCTTCCCAAGGGCGCGCTCGTCGAGGTCGAGGTTAT
>ERZ779843.3495-NODE-3495-length-13177-cov-5.822436_pt1 | contig 13177 bp, 10 predicted proteins | sample MGYA00511560_ERZ779843 | MGnify/ENA primary metagenome ERZ779843 (study PRJEB29588, sample SAMEA2158062) | human gut metagenome | biome: human gut; feature: human-associated habitat; material: faeces | place: Denmark | collected 2008/2010 ... | reverse complement strand
TAAATAAATATCAGAAAATACATAATTATATTACAAGTTAGCAGAAAATTGTTGTCAATATAATTATTATATGATAATTTACGCTTAACAATTAGTTGTTAAATATAATATACAAGGAGGATATTTTTATGAAACATAATCGTTTTATTTCACTACTATTAACAGTTATTTTTTTATTTATGTACAACACGTCTTATGCAAGTGCTGCGGAAATAAAAATGATAAACGGAGTGATAAGCCTATGATTACAATCTTTAACCGCCAGAAATTAATCGAATGTTACACCGAAGAAATACGTATGAAAGCTGGGTGCAGTATGAGTCAGGCCGAAAAATTATCAGAATGGTCTCCTTGGATAACGCCATCCGGACTCTATTGCTGATACACATATATTTTACCAAAGGAAAAAACTCCGCACACCCAAAGGTGCACGGAGTCTGAGCCTTTATTATTGATATGAACTTGTTTGTTTATCCTCTTCTGCTCTTAAGTTCTGCAACGTTTGCATCTACTCTTGCCTTATTCAGAGGGAAAATGAACATAAGTACTAATCCACAAAGAATATAGATAGCTGCTGGGAAGAAAGTAGCCAAGTTGTAAATACCATTTGCAACTGCCTCTGTCTGTCCTGCTGCAAGTTCATTGTATCCAATCCATCCAAGTGCCCATCCGGAAAGACCACCAGCAATTGCCTGTCCAATCTTTCTTGAGAATGAGTAGATACCATAAATAGTACCATCGTCACGATTTCCTGTCTGTACTTCCATATCATCGATAACGTCTGTCACAAGAGCCCAGCACTGTGTCTGGAAGAAGTACATACCAAGCATAGCTACGAATGCACCAACTACGAATACCCATACATTCTTAATATGAAGAATACCAAGAATGAAGTAAAGGATACCTGATGCAAACATTCCTACTACACCACATTCCTTTTTACCAAACTTAGTAGCAAGCTTCGTAGAGCATGTTGCCAAGATGATAATACATGGAAGCATTAATAATGAGAATACTGAAAGAGCCTTTGTGTTCTTGAAGTAATCAGCAAACAAGTAAGTATTGACACCCTGTGACATTAATGAAGCCAACAAAAGAAGTACAGCTGCGATAATCATACCAAGCAATGAACGGCTTGTAAGTAATGTCTTTAATGTCTTAGCAACTGACTGCTTCTCAGATGTTTGCTTTGCAACATATTCAACACGCTCTGTTGTAAGGAAATAGCAAAGCAGATAGCATACAATTGCAATTACAGAGAATACTCCAGCTACAATAGATATATTTGTTGCAGAAACAACCTGGTTACCATAAGCATCTGTCTTATATACTAACATTGGAGCTACAACACCAATCATAATACCAGCAACAGTTCCACCTACTGAACGGAAAACAGAAAGCGAACTTCTGTCCTTTGGGTCACCTGAAATAACAGATGCCATTGAACCGTAAGGAATATTGATAGATGTATAGAAAATAGAACCCCAGAGGATATATGTAATAAACATATATGCAACCTTAGCTCCGTAAGAAGCATCTACCAAAAATGACTGATACATCATAAATGATGCAAGTGCAACAAATCCGCACATACGAAGAATCCATGGACGAATACGTCCGTTCTTTGTTGGCTTTGAATTATCTACGATACGTCCCATACCGATATCTGTAAAAGCATCGATACAACGAGCAATAAGAAACATAGTTCCGACCATTGCCGCTGAGATACCCATAACCTTTGTGTAGAATACCATTACATAAGTACTGGCAAAAATAAATGAAAAATCATTTGCAAGATCTCCGAACAGGTAACCAAACTTGTCACGTGCACCGAAAGGTCTTACTTCTCTAGTTTTACTCATGGTAATATCCTCCTATCTCTTTATCTTATTGAGCTTGCTATTCAACTCAAGAAGTTCTTCCTTAGTAAACTGCTTTCCACCGCCTGCAGTTCCCATAAGATTAAGCATACGCTTTACTGTAAAACCTGATAACATCTTCATAAGGCCCTCGCTGCCAGCACCAGCTGCTGCTTCTGCTGCTTCTGCTGCACCGCCATCAGCGCCTTTCATAATCTTAAGCATCAATTCATCGATGAACATCTTACCTTCGTTGGCCTTCATGATATCACCAATCTTGTCATTGATGTTGAAGTATCCCTCTGGCATATCAATATCAAACCAGTTGAGAACCTCGCCTTCTTCTTTCAAACGATATTCTTCGTTAAAGGTATCTACCTTGCGAATCTTGCTTTCGTCACTGCAATCACCTGCTTTTGCAACAAGTGTACTTTCGCCTGCATTTGGCACATCAAAGTAGAAGAAATGCACATCACTTGTCTGCTTACCAAGGCTTTCACCGTTTACAAACAACTCTACTTCTGGCTGATTAGAGTATACCGTAACCTTTGTTGTATCTTCTACACGGTCTACATAGCGCTTACCACAGATATGCACGAATGGATCATCTGATAACCATGCCTTATATGCATAGAAAGCATCTTTCTTGTACTTTCTATCAAATGTAACCAAGCCCTTATGGTTCATACCATTTTCTCCACCTTCTGCTCTTGCATCAGCGGCGAAGTCATACATATTCCATACATGTGTAGCCCAGATATAATCTCTTGTAAAGAGCTGCTTAATCAGTTCTTCATGATAGTATGCCTGATATTCCTCAGTATAATCACCCTGAACAGGATTTGATGTATGCCAGTTCAAAGCCTCACATCCATACTCACTTAATCCAATTGGAATATTTGGATATTTCTTGTGGAAATCATCAAAGAACTCACCGTTCATATCTGTTGTTCCACCGTACCATCCATAATAATGGTTATAAGAAATAACATCCGGAATCTGAATATATTTTGCATCAATGCTGCACATAGAAACTACGGCCATTGTTGTAAGTCTTGTTGGATCCATCTGATGACATAAATCATTTAAAATGTTGTGGTTCTCAATGAGGTCATCATCCTCTCCGCCACCCATTGTAATCTCATTAGAAAGTCCCCATACTACAATACTTGGATGATTGTAATTCTGTATAATAAGTTCTTTCATCTGTGAAATAGTATTCTCACGTCCGTTTGGCAAATGTTTTGAAATATATGGAATCTCAGCCCAAAGTACAAGACCTGTCTCATCACAAAGGTCATAAATGTACTGGTCGTGCTGATAATGAGCAAGACGGATTGTGTTTGCACCCATTTCAAGAATGAGTTCAATATCTTCTTTATGTTCTTTATGAGTTAAAGCATTTCCAATGTGTGGTCTATCCTGATGACGAGACACACCGTGAAGTGGATAACGCTCTCCGTTTAAGATAAATCCCTTCTCTGGATCAATAACAAAAGTTCTACATCCAAAGCGAGTACTTCTCTCATCTAAAACAGTATCGTTTCTCTTTAATGTAACTTCTGCTGTGTAAAGGTGTGGGTCCTTACGGCCATTCCAAAGATGAACATTTTCAATCTCGAATGTAACCTTTGTCTCATTTGCAGAAACGCTCTTTGTAGCAATAACTTCATCACCATTTTTGATGACATATTCTAAAGTATCTTCCTCTGTTGCATCTGTAACAAATACTTCTACTTCAACACTTGCATTTGCACCTTCTACGATAGGTGTTACTGCAATGCCATGTGTTCCATAATAATCCAGATCAAAATGTGTTTCTGGTACAGAAATCACATTTACATCACGATACAGACCGCCATAGAATGTAAAGTCTGCCATCTGTGGATATACATGATCATTTGGTGCATTATCTACTGCAACTACAATTTCATTTTCATCAGCCAAAAAGTCTGTTACATTCACTCTCCATGTAGAGTATCCACCATCATGATGTCCAGCTTCTTTTCCATTAACATAAAGCCATGCACTAGAGTTTGCTCCGTTAAACTCAATATAAGTGATTGGTTCGCTACCAAACTCCTCACGCTTCATGTTCTTTACATAGTAACATGTACCGCGGTGGTAATCATTTCCACCATCCTGTCCATCCTTACCATTCCATGTATGAGGCAAGTCAAGTGCCTCCCAGTTGCCCTGTGTTAATACAGAATATCCTTCTGCGACAGTTATAGCATCTTTTGTAAACTGCCAAGATGCATTAATGTTCTTTGTTGCCATTTTTACCTCCTTCTTGTTCATAAAAAGAGTCTTTCTCTCTTTCCGTCAATCTCATTGATGTACTCAGTATAACAATTCAACGGATTTTGCTCTTGTCTTAGTTTTGTTGTTTTGGTAAAATTTTTACATAAAATATAATTATGGCAAATTTTTTACAAATAAAACGAGAAACCTACTAGGAAAGGAGTCCTATTATGACATTTGAAAACATGAATACCGATGATTTTTTCCCTTTGCTCCAGCAAACTTTGTCCGATACCTTTAAGATAGATTCTTATCTGATGCATGCTCCTTATCAGAATTTTGAGAAAATGGATATGGGACTAAGACGCATGGTCTGGGGCAACTACAAAACGAACAGCCCACTTTTTTCTTTGTTTGGCAGCTCTCCTTATCAAATCATTGTACTGCAGAGTTCCCTTGGGTTTTACAATGTAATTGTCAGTCTGACCACGGACGCTGAACCAGATATTCTTGGTATTATGCCTTTTTTGGCCGAACCAATCAATCAGGTAACAATCAACCGGCTCATTCGTGATAATCACATTGATCCGAAATACAACTCTGTCTTGTTACACTTTTATTACTCTCTTCCTGTCGTAGACATTGATGAACTCACACTGATGTTGCAGCATTTTATTAGTTTTTTTATTCCGGCGTTCAAAACATGCAGCATTGAGTATGTCAATTATAAAACAGAGTCTCATAACACTTCGCCAAACGAAGAACGTTTTCAGAAATTCTCTTCCGATTACATCGCGGAACTGATTTCACGACTAGAACATTGTTGTCAGGCAATGACTGCCGGAAACACTGCCCAGGCCATTGACTTCATGAAAAAGACTTTGGACTATTCTGCTTCTTTTCAGTCTCTTCCTGCAAAAGAAATAAGAAGCAGAATCGCCTCCTTAAATTTTTTTCTAGCTTCCCGTATGTTTGGGACCGCCGTACATCCGATTTATGTATACCAGCAGGCTGAAGCTTTTTCTCTTCGCATAAAAGATGCTAACAGCCAAGGAGAGTTTGCACACTTGCCATTTGACATGGTCCGAAAATATTCTATGCTTGCTAAGAATTATACGTATGAAAAATACTCTTATCTGATCCGAACTGTTGTAAATTACATTGACCAGCATTTATACTCAGAGTTAACGCTATCCATACTTGCCGAAAAATTTGACAAAAATCCATCTTATCTGTCAAATGCATTTAAAAAAGAAGTCGGCGAAACGCTGACTTCTTATATTGGAAGGCAGCGCATCCGGGCATCTTTACGCTACTTTAATACCACAAATATGAGTGTTGCTGAAGTGGCTGGAGCTGTCGGTATTCCTGATTTCGGTTATTTTTCGAAACTTTTCAAGAGACACATTGGCATCAGTCCACGCGAATACAAAAAAATGTTGGATAAATAATGCCTTGCTACTTCTGTTAACCTGTAAGTACAAGTGCAGTACAAGAAAAAGCTCCCTTCCAAGCCGCAGGTGATTTTACCTGCCAGCCCGGAAGGGAGCTTTTTATTATATATAATTCACTCTTTTGCTATCCGATTTCGCTTCCTGCGATTATATCCTTATCAACTGTCATAACAGAGAGATTGTTCTTATCGTCCATAGCCGCAAGAATCATGCCCTGTGATTCAACGCCGCATATCTTACGAGGTGCAAGGTTAGTAACTACTGCTACCTTCTTGCCAACCATCTCTTCCGGCTTATAATACTGCGATATTCCAGATACAATCTGTCTTACTTCCTCACCAACTCTTATCTGTGAGCAGAGAAGCTTCTTTGCCTTCTTTACAGGCTCGCACTTAAGCACTTCTCCGACCTGAATCTGGATTTTTTCAAAGTCGTCAAATGTTATTTCAGGTTTCTTCTCAACTACCGGATATTCTGGTACTCCATTAGCCTTTCTCTGTGCTTCCTGTAATTCTTCAACCTTTTTCATAACTTCTTCAATATCAAGTCTTGCAAAAAGGATTTCTGGCTTATCTGTAACTTTACTTCCAGACTCTCTTAAGCCGAACTTGTCAAGATCATCAAAATCCCTGTCACCAGCGGCTGGATTGTCAGGATAAAGCTGCTTTAAAATACTCTCTGTTGTATTAGGCATAAATGCCTTTAAAAGGTTAGCTCCGATTGTAATACTCTCTACAAGGTTGTAAAGAACTTCTTCAAGTCTTTCTTTCTTACTCTCGTCCTTTGCTAAAGCCCAAGGCATTGTTTCATCAATGTACTTGTTACATCTCTTAAATAATGCAAATACATCTGTCATAGCATCAGCAACGTGAAGTGTAGCCATCTTGTTCTGAACCTTATCTCTTGTTCCTGTAACAACAGCCTTAAGGTCAGCATCGAAGTCAAGGCTTGCACCGTTCTCATCAACGCCTGCTCCCTCACTTGTAACACCTGTCTTATTAACTACACCGCCAAAATACTTGTTAGACATAGCAATTGTTCTGTTGACAAGGTTACCAAGTGTATTAGCAAGATCTGAGTTCATACGTTCAACTATAAGTTCCCAAGAGATAACACCATCGTTCTCAAATGGCATTTCGTGAAGTACGAAGTATCTTACAGCATCAACACCGAACATATCTACAAGGTCATCTGCATATATAACATTCCCCTTAGACTTACTCATCTTGCCGTCATTCTGTAAAAGCCAAGGATGTCCAAATACCTGCTTAGGAAGTGGTTCACCAAGTGCCATAAGGAATATAGGCCAGTATATAGTATGGAATCTTATAATATCCTTTCCAATAAGGTGAAGGTCTGCCGGCCAGAACTTCTTATACTGTTCTGATGAGTTGCCATCAGCATCATACCCGATACCTGTGATATAGTTAGTAAGTGCATCAAGCCATACATATACTACATGCTTGTCATCAAAATCTACCGGGATACCCCACTTAAATGATGTTCTTGATACACATAAATCCTGAAGTCCTGGAAGAAGGAAGTTATTCATCATCTCATTCTTTCTTGAAACAGGCTGTATGAATTCTGGGTGTGTATTAATATGCTCGATAAGTCTGTTGGCATATTTACTCATCTTAAAGAAATAAGCTTCTTCCTTAGCTGGCTTAACTTCACGTCCGCAGTCAGGACATTTTCCGTCAACAAGCTGTGACTCTGTCCAGAAAGACTCGCAAGGTGTACAGTACATACCTTCGTATGAACCCTTATATATATCTCCCTGATCGTAGAGCTTCTTAAATATCTTCTGAACCTGCTTTTCGTGGTAATCATCTGTAGTTCTTATAAACTTGTCATAAGATGTATCCATTAAATCCCATATTCTCTTTATCTCTGTAGAAACATTATCAACGAATTCCTTAGGTGTAATTCCTGCTTCTTCTGCTTTTAATTCAATCTTCTGTCCATGCTCATCAGTTCCTGTCTGGAAAAAAACATCATAGCCCTCCTGACGTCTGAATCTTGCAATACTATCGGCAAGAACTATCTCATAAGTATTACCAATATGTGGCTTTCCTGATGTATATGCGATAGCTGTTGTCATATAAAATGGACCTTTATTCTGTGGCATATCCGTAACCTCCGTTATCATTATTCTATATATGATAGCCAGCTTTTTAGAATATGTCAAACGAATAAACAAATATTCTTTAATGAAAAACATTTATTATACATATAATCTAGTGTATGATTAAGAAAATGTTGTACCAGGGGCTTATATGCACCTTCCCGAATCTGACTACGCGGTATGTCCGCAGAAATGAGGATTATTATATGCTGACATTAAAATCCAGTTACATAAAACATAAAACTAACATTTATTCTTTCTTTAAAAAAGCTGCTGCCATAACAGGTGCAGTAGTAATCACAGCCTGTTCATTTAGTGCCTGCACTCCATTTGGCGGGTCTGCTTCACGTTATAACAATGCTGATGAGCAATACAATGCAGCTGATAACGAAAGCTTCAACGCTTTTACCGACAGCCTTTTTCGTGAGCTTGCCTCAAGCGACTCACTCTCACTGCACGCACTTTTGGAAAATCCTTGCGAATATGGAATTGATGATTACGATATAACACTCGGACGTATTGATATTGATAATATTGATGATACATCAGATATAACAGACTACATAACAAAGCTCAACGCTTTTGACAAGGCTTCACTTTCCAAGAGCCAGCAGATAACCTATGACCTATTAAACAAATATCTGTATACAACCCTTAATTACAGCGACCTGTATCTTCTTAACACCGACCTCACTCCTACAATCGGCATACAGATACAGCTTCCGCTCCTTTTTTCCGAATATACATTTATGGAGAAAAAGGACGTTGAAGAATATATACAGCTCCTAAGTGATGTGGATGGATATTTTAATAATCTGCTGGAATTCGAGGCATTAAGAAGCGTCAGGGGATATACCCTAAGCGATGACCTTCTTGATGAGGTCATAAGCTCCTGCAAATCTATCGCTGATTCCGCCGGTGATGCTGAAGGTATGTTTATTGGTACTTTTAACTCCCGTGTTGACGACCTCATTTTCCTTACTGATGATGAGAAAAATGTATACAAGAAGCAGAACGAAGATGCCGTTATTAACCATGTAATTCCAGGTTATAACGCACTTATAACGACTCTTGCTTCATTCAAGGGAACTAACCAGTATTCTGGTGGAATATGCAATTACCCTGATGGTGCAAGATACTTTGAGGGACTTCTTGAAAGCTGTCTTGGCTGGAGTAAATCAATTGACGAATATAATGATTTGCTTGACTCCTATATAAGAAGCTATTCAATTGTTATGCAGAAGCTTTTAAGAAAAGATCCTTCTCTCAACAGCCAGTTTGGCACATTTTCTTTTGGAATTGATAAACCAGACCAGATTATTGAGGATTTAAAAAAGAAGATAACTGATGATTATCCTGCCTTAAATGATGTCAATTATAATATTAATTATGTATCTGAAGCACTTAATGACTATGCAAGAAGCCAACAAGATGAATAATATGGTGAAGAGACTTCTTACGCTTAACCAGATAATCTTGACATTAACTCTATATACATTAATTCAGCCGGCACTGACAGCAGTGATTTGTATCCTACGCTGGCACACGAGGGGTATCCGGGACATTTATACCAGACACAGTATTTTGCCTCAACAAGCCCTTCTTTGATAAGAAATGTCATTAAACCTGGCGGCTATATTGAGGGCTGGGCTTCCTATGTTGAAGTTCATTCATATGAATATGCTGGCGATAATACTCTGCTTAATTCATTGGTCCAGTGCAATTATGCACTTATACTCTGCCTCTATGCCAAGGGCGATATCGGAGTGAATTATTACGGCTGGACTGAAGCACAGCTTTCCTCATTCCTTACCGATTATGGATTTAGCAGTGCCGAAGCTGCACACGAGATGTATACAGCATTTATTGCTAATCCTGCTAATTACTGCAAATATGTTCTTGGATTTTTAGGTTTTGAGGAACTAAAAAAACAGGCCCAGAAAGATCTCGGTGATAACTTCTCCTTAAAAGAATTCCACCGTTATATTCTTGAAACCGGACCTGTTCATATTGATATTCTATTTGATTACTTAAAGAACTGGGAGAACCGCTTAGTAGTATCTTCCCGGGCAGCATAAGCCGCCTCCGCCAAGACAGCAGTTACACATAAGGTTGATAAATATAAGTTTCATACACCAGCTTCCCATTCCACCTGCTGGATTCTGATATGTCTGCTGTCTTCCTGAATACCATTCACCACCGCTATTCATACGCTGGTAGAACATACGATACTGCATATTGTCAGGATCGAGTTCTACTGCTCTTCTGGCGTGTTCCATCGCTGTTGCCTGATTGCCTTTGCCTGAGTTAGCCATAGCACTATAATAGTACCATCTGGCATCTTTGTCCTGAATAGCAGAAAGCACGTTAAGTGCCTCATCATATCCACCATTGTTAATATAGTTAGCCGCCGCTCTTAAATGAACTGTCGTATCATCATTGCCATTCATATTAGAAGCACCACCTGAATATCCGGAATTAGAACCCCCTCCATAATATCCGCCAAAGCCAAATGGTCCAAAGCCCCAGAAGCCGCCAAAATCATCATAACCATTGCCGCTCTGTCCATTACGGTTATTCTGATAATCACCGTCATAGCCATAGCTTCCTGTGCCACCTCTGTTCTGACTGTAAGCTGATGATGTATATCCGCCCTGCTTTTCCTTCATAATCTGGTTATAAGCCTGCTGGATTGTCTTAAACATTTCCTCTGCCTTATCCTTATTAGGATTATTGATATTCGCATCAGGGTGATACTTTCTGCTTAATGTTCTATATGCTTTTTTAATCTCTTCGTCAGTTGCATCTCTTGATACACCTAACACTGAATACGGATCGGTCATACTTCCTCCACTTGTTCTCTTTTATTCTTAGCAATCCCGAATCTTGTAAAGACTCCTGAATATATTACATTTCTTAATAAATCGACATTCTCAATAATAGGAAGGCTCTCAAAGCCTGCGGCAAACTGTGCCATATGTGATTTTAACACATTTTCTATAAATATATCAAAATCCTTATTATTCTCATACGTCCTGAGTGCATTGTATCTGCCCTTCTTCTTATCTTCCAAAAGGTCATCATACGCATCAAGAATATATATAAATCTTCCAAGTGAATTACCCATCACTTTTAATGTATCGTACCACTCATCATTTTTCATACACAAAATCTGTGCCATTATTATGCCAAATTGTTCTGCAAGCAGGTCAATATTGCTCTCATTATTATTCTCAAGCTCACTCATTCTATCAAGTGCCGCCTTAATAATGCGTGCTTTTGGGGGATATGCTTTCTCAATCCTCTTAACCTTATTAGTCAAAGACGAGGCAAGCAGCTTCTTCATAAGCTTCTTATCATCCTGCCAGTCATCAACGCATTTGTAATAAGTCATAAGGACATTCATATCCGCAACATATGTCGTAATCTTATTGCGTCTTACCGGGTGCTTATGAACAGGGTGTGCGATACATCTTGCTTCCTTATATGTTGTATCCGGTTCATACAGCCCTGTAAGCAGTACAAGCAGAAATGTCATATCATAGCTTATGGATATCTGCCCATTAATACCATAATCCGAAAGCAGCTCCTCACACAATCCGCAATAGTATGAACGATACATATCATATTCTTTTATCTTAAGCTCAGGCTTATTAACAACAACATAACCGTACATACTACTCCTCATTTCTGCATACAATGTTAATTACAGCTTGCTCTGTATTCTATTACATAAAAATAAGCGAAACGCACAGACAATAAATTCCTTACGTTTCGCTTATCATATAACATCTGTAAAACTCTAGTCAATTGAAGCTTAAAAGATTAATAAATCTTTTATAATCTGTTTATATGAACTGGTCTTTATTATCAGTTCCCCATATAAGAAAGTCTTCGTAATCTGCCATAGATGAGAAGTTCACACTGTCCTCATATACCGCGTTCTCAAAATAATCTTCGCTGTTATCTTCCTCATTATAAGTGCGTTTTCTATGAGGAAACGTATATTGGGCTGTGTCATAATCATAATCTTTATCACCATCATACGCTGGGTACACACTCATCACCTCCATAATGGAAGTATTCCCCCGACTGTGATGATTTATAAAATGTATATGTGGTAATAAATGGCTGACACGACTGACACACTCACTTTATATATCAATTATTAACATTAAATATCAACTATCAATCTTAAATATTAATTATTAAACTTCACATATCAATCATTAATATATAACTATTGCCTGCTTTCCCATACTTTTATATCGTGTTTCTACAAGTTCTTTATCGTATTCACATATGCCCCTTAACGGATCTGCCATAATATATGTACTCTGTGTATAGCCTATAAGCACCATAGCGTGCTCACGTGAAAGCCACATAATATTCTCTCCGTCTATATTCCATGTACAGGATTCATATGGCTCTTTCATATACATTGTCTCCCATACTAACACCGGATGTCCGTCATCTACATAATCAAGAAGCTCGTTGTACTCTGCTCCCGTTATATTGTATACATTCATATATGATCTTTGCGATTTCAGATACTTTGTCGCTGAATTGACTAATACTGGTGCAAACGCACCACACGAATCTTCATCTCTTGGATTGCCGACAAATGCTTTATAAGGCGACACCTCGCCCATCTTTCCTTTATCCAGGTAATAATCTGCCATTGTCAGCTTGTCTACATTATAGCCAAGATAATTAAGAACTGTCGTCAAAGCTGTTATCTCACAGCCTGTTGGAAGTTCAGGATTTTGAAGTACACATTCTACATCAAGCCTCTTATAAGAACTTCTTACTGCCGCTGTAGTCTGGTTACTATTAGTTGCTTCTTCATATGTGACAACTCCCTTTGTTACATTCTCTTCATTGCCCTTCATATAATCTGCTGTCTGCGTATATTTAATTCTGAAGTCATATACCTTTAAAGAATATGCCCCTATAATAACCGCTGCCCCTGCCATTGTAATTATGGCGGCTCTTTTCAATGCTCTTCTATGTGCTCTTTGTGTCTTATGTCTATTCCCTTTTTTCTTCATATGAACCTCTTTTCCGACACAACATCAATATAACAATACTACGTACAAAATCATTCCAGATAAATAAGCTATATCAGTAATACCAATAACTAAATGCTTTCTTAATATTACATAACGTCTTATCAGTCTTTAACCTGATTAGCAGTCATAACACTGGTATATTAGTGTTATATCTTCCCCTTCGTATTTGTCTCAAATAATAGTTTCATATGTGTACCCACTTGTATTGTAACACTAAATATACTATTTATACAATCCATATCTGGAATTTTTCAGAAAAAAAGGAATCAATTCAAAAATTCAGAAAAAATATCAAATCATAGAAATTCAACGCACAAAAAAAGCCCCTCAACCTAGCTCCATCGACTAAATCAAAAGACTTTCACAAATGCACCGCCAGGGGTTCGAACCCTGGACACCCTGATTAAGAGTCAGGTGCTC